>JAEEGK010000034.1_pt1 | contig 279192 bp, 239 predicted proteins | sample 8958771 | NCBI WGS metagenome assembly JAEEGK01 (sample SAMN16246547, study PRJNA631951) | gut metagenome | biome: gut microbiome; feature: rumen; material: SC-attached | host: Bos | place: Iran: Karaj | collected 2018-10 | reverse complement strand
AAACGCGTGTTTAAAACATCCATGTTTATGATATACATCACGTCCATGGATTTCCATAAATTTATTTTTATAATAATCTTCTATATCAATATCACCCATATAAATATTAGGTGAATTCATCAAGAAATCTTGAATAAATTGTTTCTTATAATCTATTTCTCTTTGACTAGAATAATCGAAATCTCGTCCTCGTTTACAAGCATCATAGAATTCATTGATTAATCCTAAATGCTCTGCCATTACTTTTTCTTTTTCATTATATTTACATCTTACTCTATGTAACTCAGATAGTTCCATACTCATTTGCGGATAAGTATATTTTTTCATATCATTTGTCACATAAAAATCAATTGTAGGTTCATCAATAAATAAAAGCTCTGTTTCATTTGTATCACAATGCTTTATATTTATTTGCATAAAATCTTTTTGAAGTCTTACAGATTTTCCTGTAGTAGGATCTCTACCCCATTTACCTTTACAATAAAACGAATTAAGAAAGTATTGATAATCTTCTTTTTTATCGTCGTCTGCCATTTTCAGTTATAATCTCCTTTAATGTTTTTACCATTTCCATGCTGCACTTTCGTCAACTTCAGAATTCAATGTTACTATTCTGGTACAATAAACATTTACATTCTCTTCAGATTTTAATTCTTCATACTTTTTATTAAAATTTCTAAAACTTGTAGTATGATATGTGTGTTCACACCATTTTCCGTTAACACCAGTAGTTGTATTATATTTGTTTTTATGATAACGTCTAAATTTTATAGAATATAATTTCTTAATAGATCCTTCCATATTTTATCCTTTATATAATAATTTTATAAACCATTTTAATTATTATTATAATTAAAGAATTTATAAAATAAATAAATTATAAAATCTTTTGTTTTCAACGCTATACCAGCATAATTTACTAAAGATTTTTGTCCATCTATAACTGTAGTGCATTCTTTACTAGTAAACAAAATTTCTTTTGGATTGATTTTAAAGAATTCAGGAAATGTTAAAATTTCATTAAATTCATTTCTATCTTTTAAAACGAATGGTTGTCCTTCTGTAATTCTTTTATCAATTTCATCCAAAGTTTCTTCATCGTCTATAACACCTACATTTTTATCGATAATCATTATATCATTCATTTGTCTATTTATAGCAGCTACATTTAATTTTACTAATAATTCTTTTACATGCTTATTAATAAAAGCATCATCTTCTTCACCAATAAAAATTGGTAAGAATTGTTTTGGTGAAGTTTCTTCAACCATTTTAGTTTCAAAGTTTTTATTTATTTCATTTAAATAAATAAATGCAGATGTATCATATACTAATCCATCATTATCATAAAATTTAAGATTTTCATCGACTGCAGTTATATCATGCTCTTTAATAAAATTCTTAAACAAATCTGTTACTATAAAATATGATTTAGTATATTCTGTATTATTAGAATATTTAGATGGTAAGATCAAATCTTTATTCTCTAAATCTTCTGGTGTTAATTTCATAAATGGAATTGGAGTCATAGATGCAAAAATTACAGGTGAATAATAAAGCTTATCAATTTTCTTTTTAATCTTATCCATATCCATATAAGTTAAACTTCTGTTTATAATTTCATTATCTGAATATATAGTTTTAAGATATTCGAATACATCTACGTCCATAGGTTTGGATTCAACGACTAATTCGAAACTATTTTCAGATTTAAATATTTGAATCAAAAGTATTGATTCTACATTATATTTATTTACTCCATTAATGAGTTTTACTATTTTATTAATAAAACTCTTACACTCTTTTCCTTCATATTTCAACATATTCTATTTTATCTCCTTATAATAAATTTTCTTATTTTTATTATAAAATTGATAATAATTTACAAGAGCATCAGCTTGCTCTTTTCTAAAAGTACTATCTATCATCTTCGGTCTATAAAATCTTTTAAATAATCCTTTTATTTTTATCTCATAAATTCCATACATAATCTACCTCTTATATAATATAATATTTATTTAAATGTGATTTTTAACATTTTAATATTATTATAATAAAGCGAGGTTTATATATGAGTAGCGGCTCAGCAAATAATCTTTCAATAAATTCAAAATATCTTTTATATACAAATTATTCGACAATCTCAGGTGCTAAAGTTAAAGTTATTGGAATTCTTAATTATACGAAAGCACAGGAAATTCCATACTCAATAAAAAACTTGAGTATAAATGAAAAGGTTGTAGATCTAAATACAGAAGATACAGAACTTTATCTCAAAGATCAACTTTATTATCTTTGTATAGTAACAGATCTTGATGGCAAAGAAACTCCTATTTTAGTATGGGATGATGTAATTGATACTCAAAGAACTACAAAACTTTCAGCAGCATATGATTATTCATTAAATCTTGAAGTAAGTTCTGATCTTATTGCAGATTTGCCAACTATTGAAAATAGTATTACTACATTTATAAAAACTACATATGGTAATTCTGTTGTTCCTACATTAGTTGGTAATGGTGAAGTTAAAACATCAACTGATGCTAAGACACAAGAGTTAAATAAATATAAAGAACTTTTCAGTTCAGCAGTAACGGTTGCAGAAAAACTTGCATCATTGAAACAGATTGAATCATTGATCAATTATTTTGCAAAAGATGATATGTATGAAAAGGTAAACGGATTAGCAGAAATGTTATCAAATATTCAAAATACAGTTAATACAATTTCTGCACAAATTTCATAAAATAAAACACTACACTCATATGAGTGTAGTGATATTTTTATTTGCTTACAAAATAGTCTTTGTAAAGTGTACACATACATTTAAAACAATGTATGAAATGTTTAAATCTATTTACAAACCAGTTACTTCCATGAAAATAGCATATTTCATTTTTACATGAATCATAAATACAATTTTCACATTTATTAACCTTTCTCTTCTTTTTAGTGAGTTTTCCCATTTTAGTTTCTCCTCTTTTTGTTTTTAGAATTATACAAATGTTCATCGTAGAGCTTTTCTACTTTCTTCCAGATCTTATTTATAAACTCTTCTTTCTTAAAAAGTTTATAATAATTACCTGTATATTTATAATCATTAAAATCGATATATAATGAATATAATAATTTCATTTTAGCATTAGGCTCTGTATTTTTAGTATGCATAAAAATTAATACATACTTGAAATCAGATCGTTTACCATTTGTAATTCTATACAAAGAGATAATACTAAAAACTTTATTTTTATATTTTCTATTTCCAAAACAATAATTTTTATAATTAGACTTATTAATATTTTTAATATTAAATTCGTCTATCTTTTTTTTAAGATAATTATCTTCATGAGTCTTTAATTTTCTTACAGTAATATTTTTAATCAAATCTATTTCTTCTGAATTAGATTTGTGAATCTGATTATCGTTTTTAGATTCCTTAACTAAATTTGTATCTTTATTATCATGATACATTTTAGTTTTATTATCTATTTTATCATTTTTAGTTTTTCTTTTTTTAAAAAGCCACCCAAATAAAAAACTAAAAACTTTCATATTTTCCTCCAAAATATATAAATTATAATATTAAGTTATTATATCTTTAAATTCGTATTAAATAGATTTTACAACACTATATTATTTATCGAATAAGCTTATAAATAAAAATAATAAAAAGCATAAAACCTTCGTTGAAGATGCTAATCTTTTAAGTTTATTCATGGAGGTGCAATATGTCAAATAAAGCACTTAAAGAACTCGAGCTCACCGAGAGAGATCTCATTGTAGGACGTTTCGAAAGAAACAATTTTGTCAATATCATGGAATCTGACCATGAAAATGGAATTGTAGATGATCAGAATCCACAATTCGCTATGCTTTATAAATACGAGAAAGGAAAAAACTTTTTCGTGTTTATAAACATTAAGAGATCGATTCCATTCCGAGAGATATCGGATGTCTCGACACAGATGTTAGTTGTCGAGAAAAGAAATCAGCCAAAGATGGTTGCACGTAATAAGTTTTTCGATGCTAGTGATAGCATTGGTAACATGGTTCATTTGGAATTTTCTAATTTCGATGAGCCTATCGAAGTGATGAATCAGATTCATCAGAGACTTCGATAAAAAATTTAACCACCTCCAATTTCGGAGGTGGTTATTTTTTTCTATTCTACCTTCTCATTTACATAAAGTAACCAATAATAGAAACAACAGGCTTTCATATTACTAAGAGTAGCAACACGTTCAGTCTTTAAATATTCTGCACTATTTCTACTCATAAGTGTATGTAAAGCTGCTTTAATATCTATGATCCCTTGGTCTTTTGTATTAGAAATATTATAAGTTCGTTTCATTAATGTAATAAAGTTTATACTATGAATACTCTTCTTATCTTTTTTGAGATATCCAATATAATAGATAATAATCTTTCTCATAAGATCAATTACATATTCCTTATCATTATCTATCATATTTTGCATAGTAACTTTCATTTTATTTTTTCCAATCTTAGTTTCTTTACAAGCAATATCAAGGATTCTATCTATTACTACAGATTCACTAGAAAGTTTGATTGCTAATTTACGAACTATAATTTCTATATTTGCAGATACACTATCTGATACATTCAAATAGGTATCGCCATCTTCTGATGTACCTTGCATTTTTTCTGTTTGTACACTCATACCATTTTCATAATTTTCATAATAAGCATTTGCTACACTTCTAATAGTATTATTAATTCTATTATTAAGATTATCCATATAATAAACCATATTAAAATCTGTAGGTCTACTCATTAATTCAATTGTATTATTTATATTGCTATAGGCAAAGAATTCAAGTAAATCAAAAATATTATTTAAATTATATTTATTAAGAGTATATCTATCAGAAAGATTTTCGATAGTTTTATTCATCAATTCTTCATCTACTTCGTGTGCGAAATATTTAATATTAAGAGATGAATAAAATCTTGTAACGAAAATTAAAGTTAATAAATATACTGTACTTGCTCTATATTCTTTATTACTTCCATTTAATAATTTTTTCTCTTTATCTGTAATATGATTCCAACAATGGAAAATCTGATACGTCATTAATACATTTAATGGATTAGTAGAAATTTCCCATTTAGGATTTATATATTCGGATTTCTTGATAGCTTTTTCTACTAATTCTTTTTTAACTCCACTTACTTTAAAATATTCATCTGTTTCAACCCAAAGTAATCTTTTGCCTGGTCCTCTATAGCTCATTTCAGACATATGATTACTAATATAAGTTGCAATAAACTGACGAATATTTGGAATATTTTTATCAGTAATACTTCCAATTTCTTCTTCAAGCAAATCATAAATATCTGTATTTACAGATACATCGTTACCACGAGTTGCACTTACAATACCAGAAGTACGATTACCGTGTAATATTCCATTAAGTTTTAATAAACTCTTATGAGTTTTTTGTTTACCAGCTTTCTGTAAAAATTTATCAAAAGCTCTTTCTAATGCATCAAGATTTCTATTTTTTAATCTAAAATCTTCAAATGCTAAATTATATTCTTCGTTACCTAAAAGGTAATATTGTTTATCATAAAATTCTTCATTCAATTTATCTTCAAAACCTAAAAGCGGTTTTATATTTTGTGAATTTAAAATTAACTGACCTGTAGGCATAATAACTCCTATTTTTACTATATAATAAAGTTTTTAGCAAAAAAATATTTTTAATAAAAAATAAGGGAGATAAACTCCCTTATTTTATGTATAGAATTTTTTGAATAATTCATCTCTACATCTACTACAATATAAATCACATTTAAGAATTTCTTGATATATCATTTCTAATGGATATTCTTGTTTAATCATTTTAGATACTGACATAATTTTTTCATCTTTATTTCTATGAACAAAAGTTAAATTATATATAGTACCACATTTGCAACATTTTCCACCAAGAAAATCTATACCTTTCTTTCTTATCTCTATTTCTCTTTTCTTTTTACATTCTTTAATTGCACTATTACTACCTTTTTCTTTTATTTTATTTTGTGTTTCTTTTGAAGCATATTTATTATTTTCAATAAGTTTTTCTCTTAATCTTCTTTGATATGATAAATAATATTTCATAAAGTTATTTGTAATAGCTTTATGTCTAAATACCATATCATTTAATTTATAGAAATAATTTAAATCTTTAGGTAATTTAGTATCTTTAAATACTTTACCTAAATATAGATAATTTTCATTATTATAAATTATTCTATCACCTTTTTCAAAAATCAAATATATATTTCCTTTTCTTTCCAAAGGAGGACTATAATCACTATTAAGCATACTATGAGTCATAATGAAATGAAGCATTTCATCTTTTGAATATAATGTTATCATATCCTATTCTCCAATTACTTATAATAATATATAATTTAATATTTAAATTTATTTTTTTAAATTATTAAGTACATAAAAATGAAGGACGGGGGATGGAGATAGGGAAAAGAATTAAATGTTATTGTTTAATCTATGGGTAGTCCCATAGATTAAACAACACATTGAAAGCTGACGCTTTCGAACTGAAAGGAGAAAGCGCATAATTATATTTATATAAAATAATTATAGAAAAATAAAAAATATATAAAATATAAATTAAATAAAAGATAGGGTATTATACTTATATTGACTTAAATAAAATTTTAAATAATGAATAAAAATATATTATTTATTAGATATTGAAAATAATATTGGAGGTTAAAGATATATATGAAAAATGAAAAAATTTCGAAAGAGATAGTAAAATCTCGTTATGAAATTTTTAATGCAGCAAAAGAAAGGATTAAAAAAGAATTCTTTGGTATTGATGATGTAATTGATAAAGTTTTTACAGCAATGGAAACTTGGTATATCTATCCAGAATTTATGACAAGACCATGTATTATAAACTTATGGGGATTGACAGGTGTTGGAAAAACAGATTTAGTAAAGAAAATAAAGACATATCTTAAAATAGATAAATATGCATTTACAGAAATGGACAATACTTCTACATCAGTAGAAGATTATACAGCAGGTGTTTATGTATCATCTGAAAGATCTAAAAGCGTATTTGATTTATTAAATCAATTTGATATTACACCAAATTCACATGCAATTTTATTATTTGACGAAATTCATAGATATAGAACTATTGATAAAAATGGAAATCAAATAAATCATAGAAGATATGGCGATGTTTGGAAATTATTAAGTGATGGAATTTTATATGATTCAAATGTAGGTATTTCTATATTAACAGATAATATCGCTGAACTCGAAAGACAATATGATAATATTAAAATCGGTAGTTCTAATTCTGCAGATTCATTTGAAGAAAAAATGAATTTAATGATGGGAATTAATAAAATTGATGAAAATAAAATTAAAGAAGAAAAGAAAAATAAAGATGAAATGATTAAGAAATTAGGTTATTTGCCATATGAATATAGAAAAGAAAATATGGCCGCATCCGAATATGATAGTTTCCTTCATGGACCATCAAAAAATATTCAGTTGCATAATCTTATTAATATAATTGATATTGATAAAGAAGATATGGATAAACTTAAAATGCTTAAGTTTATTTATCAAGGTCAAGAAGATTATATATTAAATGAACTTTATTTAAGTACAACTGAAACAACTGATGATAAAGACGTAATTAAACGATATTTTAGATCTTGTTCAAATATGGTTATTTTGGAATGGCTTAGATATAAAAAGAAAAAGATGCTTGAAACATTTAGTAAACTCGATGCAGTAGAAATGAGAGATGAGAATTCTAAATATGTATTTAGTAATCTTCTTATTTTCATTTGTGGTAATACTGAAAAAGAAATGTATAAAGATAGAAAACTTGAAACTGATATAAGAGAATATTTGAAAACATTATTTAGACCAGAACAGATTTCACGTTTTGGTAGCAATTATATTGAATATCCTGTTTTATCAGAAGAAGTATACGATAAAGTAATTTATAATGAAATTGAATATACCGAAGAAAAACTTAAACGCGAATATGGTACAGATGATATTAAATTTGATAGAAATGATATTTATCAAAAAGTAATGGATGAAATTCCAGATGATTACGTATTTGATGGTATAAGACCAATTTATTCTGCTGTACAAAGAGTATTAAGTAATATAATACCAAAAATGCTTATAAATATTTTTGAAAAATAAAATAAATCTCAGTAGAGTAAATCTCTACTGAGAAATTAATTTTGAATTTGAAGGGAAGGAGGTGAATATGTCAATTCAAAATGAAAATGAAAATATGATATCTACAATATGTACACTTGAAAATAATGATTTTAAAGTTGAAACAAACAAGAAAGAACGAACTATTAAAATATTTAAAAGAAATTATGAAAATAAAGAATGGTATGAAAATCCATTATTTGTTTCTCATATAGATGAAAGTGATGATATTAAAGAAGCACATCAGAAAATGCTTGAATATATGTATTTAAATAACAGAGCTCCACAAGATGATTTTGCTGGAGATGAAATAGGAAGATATGAGGTAAAAAGGAGTGAAGATTAATGGGAAATATAAGAGTAAGAAAAACAATTACTTTACCTAATGGAATAAAAATTAATATTAATAAGGATAGTATAAGTTATACTGGAAAAGATATTTTTGGTAATAAACTTACTATTAATCCTAAAAAAGAAACAAAAACAACTAGTGCAAAAATATGTGATGGTGTCACATATGTGGATAAAAAATCTTTAAAGGAAAAACCTGTAAAGATCAAAGAACCAAAATTAAATGAATTTTATAATGACACATTAAATAAATGTGTTAAAGGAATGCTCTTCACGAGTATGTGTACAAAAGGAGAAACTATTGAAGATGGTTTTCTCCCGGTACAAGATTTTGAATTACCAGAATTCAAAACAATCTAAGCCAATTCATAAGGAGGTCTAATATGAACTTTTGGCAAAAAATTTTCTCTAAAAAAGAAAATACTGAGAAAAATAATAGTGTAGAAGAAATTAAAACTGAAAATGGAACAGTTGAAATAAACCCAACTTCTACCGAAAATGTAAAAGAGGAAGTAAAAGAAGAAACTGTAGAAACTAAGAATGAAAATGAAAATCTTAATAAAACTGTAGCAATTGTATCAGCAATCTGTGATAATGAAACTTCAAATGAATCTACTGAAACATCAGAAGATCCTTTAAAAGAAGTCCATGACATCATAGAAGAAAATAATGTATCTCTTGCAACTGTAGAACCAAATGTAGTTGAACCAAATACAGAAAATTATGAAGATGAAGATTTTGATTTCTTACCAACTAGAGATTCTGATTTTGTATTACCTGCTTTTACAGAAGAATCAGGAGTAATCAATGAAACTTTTTAAACTTTATACAGACGGTGGTTTCTGTAACACACAATCAAAAGGAATTGGATCTTGGGGATTCATTCTTTTAAAGTATGATGATGGAAAAAAGGAATATGTAGAGGTATCAAAAGACTCTGGTCGTGAATTCGACACTACAAATAATAAAATGGAATTGAAAGCTGTTTTAAAAGGAGTTGAAGCTCTTGCAAAAACAGATTGTAATCCAAAAGAAGATGAATTAGAAATTGTTTCAGATTCAATGTATGTAATCAAAGGATCAACTGAATGGGTTGACAAATGGAAGGAACATGATTGGAAAACTCTTACAGGAAAGGATGTAAAGAATCAGGATCTTTGGTTGAAAATTATTAAGATTAAGGAAACTTATCTTAATATTAAGTTCAATTGGGTAAAAGGTCATGATAGCGATAAATTTAATATTGAATGTGATGCAATGTGCCAGGCTAGAATCCGTGAAGGAGTAGCGGAGGTGCAAAAGGATGTTAAATAATATTACACACATTTTTATTTATATATTAGTGACATTAGCAGCCTATATTATATTAAAAATGGATGTAAGAGAATATCAAAAGAATAAAAAACTTAAAAAGATTAAAGAAGAAATAAAAGAAAGAAAAGCTGGAGAAAAATTTTATATAATACCTCCTTCTATTTTAAGAATTAAAAATTCTATTATAGATTTAGATTCTGTAAATAAAATTACATTAGTTGAAGATAATATAAATTCTAGTATATTATTGAGTATGAATAATGAAACTAGTGAAATATTTTTAAAGGATTTAAATTTTATATATGAAAAGGATGAATTTAGATGCAATCATGAATATAAGTGTTTAGTAAATGATAAACTTACATATAATATAAACTTCTGTGAACCTGATTCTGAATATTCTAAATATGAAGAATTTGAAAATTTCTTTAACTTTTTAGTTAAATGTAAAGGATTAAGAAAATTATATTTAGAATCTAAAAATAAAGTATTTTATGGTGAATATTCATTTTATTCAATGATAAAAGATATTCATTTTGTCGATGTAGATAAAAGTGTTATTAACTTAATACATCAACACAAATATAAAGTACGAATGAATTCGGTTTATGGAATAAGTGATCGACTTGGTTTTATTGCATATGATGAAGTTATGAAATGTAAAAATAAGAAAAATAGACGAATAAAATATATAGAGGATAAATAATGCTACTTGAAGCATCTAATAGTCTTTTTACAATTGGTTTAGGTTTATCTGAAAAAGAATATCTTGAAGCTATAAAAGAAGCTTTTAAAGATGATGAAGAAAAATGTATAAAACTTCTTGAAGTTTATAAAAGTCTTAATTATAAACAACGTGAAATGATAAGATCTATAAGACCCGAAGCTTTAGTAGATAAAAGTGATAAAATAGGTTTTATATATTATGTACGTGTTTCAGAAGAAGTATCTGATGAATTTACAAATACGGTAAATAATATAAAAGAAAAAATGAATGAATAATATAAATAACAGTAGGTTTATACCTACTGTTATTTTTTTAACAATTTAATATAGGAAAGGGTAATTTATTTTTTGGGGTAAATAAATGTGTGATACTGAGACTTATATTAAGAATCACATAAAACGGGTTCAAAATAAATTATTCAAATTAATTACAGCATTATCTATAAGATTACAAGAACACGATAAAAGTAAGCTAAAAGAACCAGAATTATCATTATGGAAAAAGATGGATAAAGAACCAAGATATCCATATGGTTCAAAAGAGTACAAAGATAAAATAGAAAGATATCATGAACTTTTTGAAATGCATTATAAAAATAATCCACATCATCCAGAGCATTTTGAAAACGGTATTTCTGATATGACATTAATCGATTTAGCAGAAATGTTATGTGATTGGATATCTTATAAAGATGATATACGAGTAACTGAAGCTATAGAGATGGTTGAAAAACAAAGTAAAAGATTTGGATATTCTGATGAAATTAAAAATATGCTTATAAATACTTTAAATACATATTTTACCGTTTTAGGTGATAAAAAAGAATTTAATTTATATCAAGATCATGATAACTATATAAAAAATATGATTAATAAATATGAAGAAGAAAGTAGAAAAAGAAAATTAATAGATGTATTAATTTAAAAATGTACCACTATATAGTGGTACATTTTATCTTTGATAATCTAATACTATATCTACGCCTTGCATAAATCTAGTTATACCAGTGTATAAAAATTTATTATGTATATCTTCATTTCCCTCAAATTCATCAAGGAATAAACCTCTTTTATATTCTGATCCTTGACTTCTGTGAACCGATAATGCATAACCAAAATCAAGATGAACTAAATCATCTTCATCATCAGTTATAAAAGGATCTTTTTCAATATCATATCCATAATTATTAAAATATTCTGCATGACATATAGTTCTAAAGAAAGGTCCTTTTGGATCTTTTATAAAGTCTGGACGATAATCTAATAAAATATTTTTCTTATCAGATGATAATTTATAATCATTCAAAACTGTAGATGGTAACCCATTTACTGGAAATATTGGAATACCTTCATATTCTATTTGATGAAAATAATTATTTTTTAATCCAATTACTCTTTCACCTTTTAAAGGATATATGTCTTTTATACCTAATTCTTTTCTTATAGCTTGATTAAATAGTTTTCTTGTACTATTTCTCCAGCATAATACTATATCATATTTAGTTATATCTTCAATATCTTTTAAATGTAATACACGACAATTTTTATATGTTCCTTCAAGTAATTTTTCTCCATTTCTTGCTTTAGTCGCAAGATCAAGAATACCAGAAGTATCATTTTGTCTTAATACTTTAGTTAATTGTGCATCAATATTATTTACATCTTTTAATAATGAGTTCTGTCCTATAACAGGAGGCAACTGACCAATATCACCTAAGAATATAGTCGGTAAATTAAAAGAAAGAATATCTTTTATCATCTTGTCATTTATCATAGAGCATTCATCGATTACTATTAATTTTATAGTAGATGGTAATGAACGCTTAACACTAAAATGATACATTCCATTATCAGCATAATAAATATTATAAAAGGATTTATGAATTGTATTTGCCATATTACCTTTTATTCTAAGTATCAAAGAAGCTTTACCTGTAAATGCCGCAAATAATACATTATAATTTGCTAATCCTAATACTTCAATTAAAGTTTTTACAATTGTAGATTTACCAGTTCCAGCATAACCACTTATTACAAAGTAGTTTTTCTTATTAAAAGATGTATCATAGTACCATGCACATGCTTTAACTATAGCATTTCTTTGCTCATCAGTTAATACTATCATACATGCTCCTTATACAAAAATGTTAAATTAGTAATAAAGTATCATTTTAGTGGCATATTATACTGTGAATATAGATAATAATAAAAATAATAAAACTATATTCAAGGAGTTAATTATGGAAACAGCAAACAAAAATATCGTAGATGGATTCGATACAATCATTAAAGGTTTCGTTGATCAGAAATGTTCAGCGAAAAAATTGAAGAAGCAGATTTATAAATACCGTTGGGTACTTATTAAATCTGTACTTAAAGGTAATTTGGATTTTGTAGCATTTAAAAATATCGATGATAAACTCATCGATTTCAATGCACGCAAAGTCGGATAAAATTTAACCACGGGCAGAAACCCGTGGTTATTTTTTTTATAATCCTTTTTCGAATTCTTCTTGTGTTATATTTTTTGCATGTTCATATTTATCAAGTTGTGTTTTATAAAGTTTATCGAGTTCACTATATTCTTTATTTTTATTGTTTATTTCAAGTTTAAAGAATTTTGCATTATCCCATAAAGTATTTTTCGTAATTTCTTCTTTATTCATTTTAGAAGAAATTACTGGGAATAAATATGTAGGAATTTTATCACCACTTTCTAATAATACTTTAATTCCATATTCTTTATTAAAATCATAGTAATAAGTTTTTAATGTTTTAACTATAATTTTAAGACCAGCAATTTCTTTATGTATATTACTCATTTTTTCTTTTATTTTTTCATTATAAGTAGTTATTTCATTACAAACTGATTCTTTATAATGAGAGAATAAAATCTTTTTATATCTATATAACTTATCATCTGAATCACAATCATAATTAATAATATTCTTAAGAATGTGTTCAATTTTGTCTTTGTAATCAGATTCTGATGTAAAGAAATAATGTGCTATAAAATTAAATAATGAATCTTCACATATAGCATATATTCTTTGATATTGTTCAGGTTTTAACTTAGAAAAGAATTCTTTGACAGTATTATTTTTAATGAAGAAATCTTGTAAAAATGAATAAAAAATATTCATATAAAATAATTTAAAACTCTTATATGAATAATCTTCAGAACCACCTTCACAAACAAATGTATCAAAGATAGAAGATGACAATTCATAAAAATAATTTAATATATCATTTACGAGAACTTTGAATTCATATGAGTCTTGATATTCTTTTTCTTTTAATTCTTTTTCAAAGTCTGTTATGTAAATAGTAATTTTGTTTATTATTGAAATAAGTTTTTCTTTAAGGCTTTCTGTAATTATGCCTTCTTTAAGACTTTTAATCTTTTCAATATACATCTTTTTAACCTCCATTATTTCAATGTTTGGCTTATTATATAAAAGAAAAATTAATACAAAAAATATAAATATATTATATTTCGAGGAGTAAATATAATGGATAATGAAAAAAGAATAAAAGAACTCGAAGATCTTATCATCAATGCAAAAAAGAAATATTATAGTATGACAGATGATATAGATATCGAAATGACTGATACAGAATATGATCTTCTCGAAGATGAACTTAGACAATTAGATCCAAATAATAAAATTCTTAGACAAGTTGGTTTTGAAGATCAGATACAACAAAGTGATAAAGTTGTACATGATGTACCAATGCTTTCTATGGATAAAGTCCATACGAAAGAAGAGCTTGCTAAATGGTATAATAATAAAATAGATAACTGTTTTATTAATAATCCAGAAGATCAGATATTAGTTGAGGAACCAAAAATCGATGGTATATCTGGTGAGCTTGCTTATAAGAATGGGAAATTTGTTTGTGCATCAACGAGAGGAAATGGAAAGATTGGTGTTAAAATTAATGATGCTAATCTTGAATGTATTATCAGAAAGATAAATGATTTTTCTGATGATGTAAAAGTAAGAGGTGAATTTTATATTGAAAAGATTTATAATCTTGAGAGAGATCCAAATGATCAGGAACCATTACGAAATATTTGTAGTGGAGCTCTTAAAAGAAAAGATAAATCTTTTATTCATAGTAAAGTAAGATTCATTGCATATCAATTAATTGTAGATGGATATGAATATGAAACTGAAAAACTTGATAGACTTAAAGAATTAGGTTTTAATACAGTTCCATATAATAAGTTTAGAAATGTAGATGAAGCTTGGGAAAGTTTTGAAATTTATGAAAAGACTGTAAGAGATTCATGGCCTTTTGAAACTGATGGAATTATTTTAGTATTTAATAATATTAGTATTCAAAAGAAAATTAAAGATGAACTTGGTGATACAGATCATCATCATAAATATGCAATTGCAATTAAACCAAAACCAGAAGGTGGTTGGACAAATTTAAATGATACTGAATGGAATACATCTAGAAATGGATTTGTAAAACCGGTTGGTATTATTGATCCTATTGAAATTGGTTCTGCAATTGTAAATAGAGCAACACTTAATAATATTAGATATATCGAACTGAATGATATTCAGCAATTTGATAAAGTATTTTGTGTAAGAGCAAATGATGTAATTCCAAAAATAGTTAATAGAATGCATACACAATATTCTAAAGAAATATCTTTAGATAAATGTCCTAGCTGCGGAAAACCACTTCAAATGAAAGGAGTTGATTATTGGTGTAGTAATTATCTTGAATGTCCATCTCAGAAAATCAATAAGTTTATTTATTGGTTTAAGAATGTGGGTATTAAGAATCTTGGACCAAATATGATTGACTCGTTGATTTCTTGTGGTCATTTTAATGCACTCTGGGAACTGTATGCAATGTCTAGAGATGATTTAGCAATAGTTGTAGAAAAGTTTTGTAATCTTGATAGAAACACAGATACTATGAAAGAATTTCTTGATACATTTGAAAAATCAAAAGATCAAACTTGTCAGGAAATTATTGGCAATTTTGGAATTCCGTATGTTGGAATTAAGACTCTTGAGAAATTAGGAGTTGAAGATCTTAATGATTTAATTAAATATAAAGATATTAAATATTTGAGATCAGATAAAGTTGTCGAAGTAAAGATTTGTGAATGGTTAAATCAAGATGAAAAGAATTTTGATGATCTTTTCTCATTAGTAAAATTCATAAAACCAAAAGATAAAAAGAAAGAAACTAAAAAGTATACTTTCTGTATTACTGGAGAATTTGAAGGTAAGAGAAGAGCAAAAGCTATTGATGAAATTGAAACTGAATGTCCAGATTGGAAATTTGTTAGTAGTGTTACAAAAGAAACAGATGTACTTATAAAAGGACATGAAGGTGGAATGAGTAATAAGGAAATATCTGCTCTTAAATATAAAACACCTATAATTATTATGGATGGTCCATTTAATATAAATATAATAAAAGACAAAATTAAGGAGATAATATGAGTAAAGAAAAAAGAAAATCGAAGATAGAATATTATCTTGATATTGCTAAATCTGTGTCAGAAAGATCTACGTGTTTAAAAAGACATTATGGAGCAGTTATCGTTAAAGATGATGAAATTATAGCAACTGGTTATAATGGAGCTCCGAGAGGTCGTGAAAATTGTTGCGATATTGGATCATGTTTAAGAATAAAAATGGGTATACCAAGTGGACAGAGATATGAGATTTGTAGATCTGTTCATGCTGAAATGAATGCTATTATTTCTGCAAGTAGAAAAGATATGAAAGGTTCCACATTATATTTAGTAGGTGTGGAACCAGATGGATCTTTTACTAAAAATGCAGAACCTTGTTCAATGTGTAAGAGAAATATTATTAATGCTGGTATTAAGAATGTAATTGTAAGAGCAGATTTATCTAATGAAATAAAACATCAAGAATTTTATAGAAGAGAATATGAAACTTATACTGATACTGATGTTGAATATTATATCGAACATGATGATTCTAAAGAAGAAGATTCGTATGGTAAAAAATAATTAAAATATGGACCTGATATAGGTCCATATTTTTTGACATATTAATATAATTGAGAGGAAACTAAAATGAATAATACAGAACTTAAAAAGAATTCATTTAAATATTTTATTTATTCTATTTTAGCTTGGGATGATAAAAATAAGAAAGTTGAGAATGATCCAAGAAATGATTGTTATTTTTTCTCACCAGAATATAAAAAAGATTTTGTAAAGGATCTTGAAGTTGCGAGAAGAAAAAATATAATTAAAATAGATTATTTTGAAAATGATAAGACAAGTACAAATTTTAATGTATATGAAAAGAATGATGGTGAAGTTATTATTGCATTCAGAGGATCTGATTCTAAAATAGACTGGAAAGCAGATTTTGCATATTTTAAACAAAAGTTTACTCATGAAAATAATGAAAAATTATTCGAAATGAGTCAAGAAGAATTTGATTCTTTATGTGCATCTGAATATATAAAATCTTTAGAAGATATATCTGATCCATTTGTTAAATTGTTTAATGATGTATCTCAAATTTCTATTAAAGATATTTATGATTCATTTAAAATTAATTTTGATCCTAAGTCTTTTATAATTTCAATATTTGAAAAATATAAAAATAAAATTGAATTCCATGGTGGATTTATTAATCAGTATAAATCTATTTATAATGAAATAAATGAACTTACTGATAAATACATTAATGATAATCGATTTAAGAAAATTATTTTCTGTGGTCATTCTTTAGGATCAGCATTAGCACAAGATGCAATGATTTTTCAATCAATGAGATATCCTGAAAATAATTTTGAATGCTATGTAGCAGGTACACCTAAAATAGGAAATATTTTCTTATTTAATTTTCTTAGAGAAACTAAAATTTTTGATAAAATTTTTATTATGAATATTGAAGATGATTTAGTTTCTAATGTACCGCCAGCAAAGTTTGGATTCTTTAAACCTATAAATAATGTAGAAATAAAACCATTAAAAGCTCCATTTAATACAAAAATGAATCATACTTTATTCTATTATTTGTATTGTATGAAGAACTTTGCGCCTGTAAAAATAAATAACAAATAAAATTATTATATAGTTTTAAAAAGGACGTGTTTATGGATGGAGAAACTTTAGATAAAATAAACAGATACATCCGTTATTATAATAAAATAAAAAAGGATAAAGATTTAAGAAAATTTCATATAAATAAAAATTCTGGTGCTCATTTTTATATTTCTGAATCAAAAGATGAAATTCTTATTGTATTTTTAAGTAATAAGAAATCTTTTAAATTTATAAAAGAATATTCTGATTATAAAAAGAAACTTCAGATAGAAGATGAACGAGAAGCTTCTAAAATTACTTTTGAAGAGATTATTAAAAAGATACCAGAAAATAAATTTATAACTTATTGTCAAGATAAGAATTTAAATAATGTATTTCGAAATGCTAAAATAAGAAACTTTATGCATTCGCCATTAAAACAAGATAGAATGTGCTATTATGATTTTTTCTGTCATAAATTGAAATTTTATTTGCATACCGGTTTTGTAAAATTATTTAATACTATAGCACCAGATCTATTAAATCAATTTAATTATTATTTGAAAAATACAGATAAGAAAATTGTAATAGTAGGTTTTTCTTTTGCATCTGTTTTGGCAAGAATTGCATATTTAGTTTATTTCTTAAAATATCCAAAGTATCTTAAAAGAGTTGAATGCTATTTATATTCAACTCCGAATATTGGAAATAAGTATTTTGAAAAATTCTATGAAACACTTCATAGAAAAGAAAAGTTTAGGCGTCTTTTTATTGTTAATTTTAGTAATGATTGTGTTTATAATATGATGAGTAAACGTTATGGTTTTCATCATATGAAAAGTACAATACTTATTAAGAAAGAAAATGAAAAGCGAAAAATATATACTTCTGAAGAATATGAAGAAGAATTAGAAAAGATTAATATATGATATAGGTCCATAAAAGGGCCTATATCATTTTTGTATCTTAAGTATAAATAAAATATATATTATTTTTTGAAGGAGTAATATATGGCAATACAAAAACTTGAAGATCAGTTAAAATCTAAACCAATAGGAAAATCCGGAAAAACAACTAAATCCGGATTAGATGAAAGAGAAAGAATGAAAATCGAAGATGCTAAAATTCTGGAAAATCCCGGACTCGAATTTAGAAATAAACTAAATGAAATCTCCGAAAGGATGACCGCATATGAAAAGAGACTTATTAATGAGTTTACAGATAGAATAATATTACTTATTATTCATGGGGCTTATAATAAGGTTGAAAAAAGAATATTTATGCCGAATAAACCAAATACATTGACATTTATATTTAAAATAAATGAATCATACTTTTCTAAAACAATGTGGGATGAAATTAAAGATTTGTGGAATAAAGGTACGTATGAAGCAGCAATGTTAAAAGAAGAACTTGTAAATTCCATTAATCTAAAATTGAAATTATCAGATATTAAAATCTTCGATGTTATGCTTGGATATAATGATGAAATACAAGTATCATTATATTATGAAACAGCAGAAAAAACTAAAAACAAAAAATAGTTAAAAATAAAACAGAGATTAATTTCTCTGTTTTATTTTTTATTTATTATTTAACTATTAAATATAAAGTATGTAGCTTAAAATTTAAAGCTTAAATTAAATAAATATTATAACATGAGGAGGAAAATAAAATTAGAGCGTTACAATTTACATCGTTATACTCAAAAAAGTTTGACGACTTTAATGATGATATTATAATAAACATTCGAAAGAATGATGATATGGTAAAGTATATAGATGAAACATGGCGAGAAATTCAAAGACATATTCCTCATAATATGAAATATAAAGGTTATCATTATGATGATACAGGAAGACGATTCAGAGAGCTAAATGCAGGTAAAGACAAATCTGGTATGAATCGTAAAACTATGTCGATCTATGATACCGCCGCTCGTTTATGTGTATTTGAATTTGAGTTATCAAATATCAATCAACAAACTGGACAAATGGAAAAAGTATATGTAGAATGTCCACTTTATATTCCACTTTATGTAGATAAATATCATTTCTATATAAAAGGAAATAAATATTCTGCACCTTATCAGATTATTGATGCTATCACATACACAAACCGTGAAAATATGATAGTATTAAAGACAAAGACAAGAGCTATTAAATTAGCTAAAGAGAAAAAGCCTAACGGAACAGCAGATGCATATGGAAATAGATATATTTCAAATGTATTCTATCTTTATATGACAAAGAAGAAAGTTCCGTTCTTGTTATATTATTTTGCATATTATGGTTTCTTTAACACATTCAGATATTTTGGAGCTGATAAGTTTTGTAAATTCGTAGATTCATTACCAGATACTCCTGATGAAAAAAATATATATTTTAAGTTTGGACAAATATATATAGTAGTCGATAAGGAGGCATTTGATAAGTATTATAATTTAAGAAACTTTATCTTTACAGTTCTTGAATGTCAAAAACGTGGTCTTGATAAAGAAGCTATTGAAGATACAGTCAGATGGAAGATTATTTTAGGATCGACTATTTCCGAAAATAATGCTTTGGAAAAAGGAAAAGGTCTTGTAAAAACTTTCATAATTTCTTTGGATTATCGTACTATCTCAAATATTGAGAATTTGGTAGGTGGTTCACCAAAAGAAAATATGTTTGCGGTAGTAAGATGGATGTTCTTGAAATTCTCTACATTGTCTTCTAAATCTTCGAATTTGTTGAATAAACGAATTCGTATTTCTGAATGGATTATTGATCCATTCTTGAAAGAAACATTTAGAAAACTTTATAGATATTTAGCTACCACAGAAAAATCAAGAGATATGAATCGGTTAATGGATATTGTAAAATGTCCAGATTCACTTATTCTTGGTGCAATTTGTGGTAAGAATAGAGCAGGTCTTACATTAAATATTGCAAAATATGATTCTGGTGTAAATGATAATGCACTTCTTAAAGTAGCATTACGTTATACTATTAATGGTCCTGGTTCTCCTGGATCATCTGGTGGATCTTTAACATCTACTCAATTCCGTGTATTTGATACATCATATGTTGGACGAGTCGATATATATCAATCATCTAACTCTGATCCAGGTGTTAGTGGTTGTTTAACGCCAACTTGTAAAGTTGACATGAAAAACTTAGTATTTGCAAAAGAAGTTTGAGGACAAAGCTATGACATTTGATGATGACGAAGACATTATCGATACAAAAGAAGAAGAACTTGATATCGATACAGAAGAAAATGAAGTAGAAAAATATGATGACATCGATGAAGATCTCGATATCGATAAAGCATTTGATGAATTTGAATCTGAATTGGAAGATTCAGATGAAGAAGATGACGAAGACGAAGAAGAGATTGAAGACGATGATGAAGAAGAAACAGAAGATGATTCATTTAATGATGAATTATTTGATGATATAAATGATGAAGAAGTTGAAGATGATTCTGAAATTGATATTGAAAATGAAATCAATACTGATGAAGATGATTCTGAAATTGTTGATGATCCAGAATAAAGTATAAAAGATATGGGATTTTATTCCCATATCTTTATTTTTTGTATATCACTGAACTTTAATATATAGATATTTATAAAGAGGTTAATTATGGCAACTAAACATAATACAGAAGTCAATAACGATCCATTAAAGCGTGAATATTTTGATGATGTCCTTGATCTTTTTTATACTATAAATGAAAAGAATGAACAGCTTTATGAAGAAATTCATAAAACGTTTACAGATAATCAACCTACAGGTTTTACTCTTGGTACATCTAAAAGTACTGTAGATTTAACACGTACACTTTCTGACCTTAGAGCAAATTCTATCCAGAGTGCAACTGCTCTTTTAAATGCTAAAAAGACTGTTGCTGAACTTGAACTTAAGAAGAAAGCTCAATCTGTTGAGGAAGAAAAGGTTAATAATGATAAGGAATATATCAGATCTGTCATTTCAGAAATTAATAGTATGCAGGAAAATAAACGAAAAGAAATGCCTGCACGAAATCTATTAAAATCTGAAAATAGAAATACAGTGGATATAATGGATGATTTAAAACGACAAAAAGAAAAAGAAATACTCGAAGAAAATATTAAAAAACAAATGGAAACTGGAAATATTGCTTTAACTAAAAATGAAAAAGCTATGAAATATGATTTTAATGGTGAAGCTGAAGTAGTATATGATCTTGAATCAAATAGCGTAAAAGCTGTTAAGAAAGGAACTTCGTTTGAATTACCAGATTATCCTGTTGAACGTGGACAAGTTGGCGAAATAACTAGAATTGAACAGGATGAAGGAATGGCTTATTCTGATAATGGTAAAAAAATAAGAGTAACAACTGTAATAAAAGGATAAGAGGTGAAAAATGAGTGATGAATATGAAGAGGAAGAGATCCCACAATCTGAATATGAATATTCACCTGAAAAGAAAGCAGAATTATATTCTCAATTAAATATTACTGAAGAAATCGCACAAATAGAAGAAAGTGAAGATAATGAAGTAAAAGAAGAAGAGATAAAACAATTATGCGTCTATATTAGAAACTATGATGCTGATGGTAATTTAGTAGAATCACCTGGAAATGCTATAAAGACTTGTGTTGATACTTTTGAAAGATCTGTAACAAAATCTACTTGGTATGAACTTGAAGAATGTACAGATGCTTTTGGAGCAATTAAATTCAAAAAAGTATTAAAGCAAGATATTAAAGAAGCATTAAATGCGTCTGTATTTGCAGATGAAGAAATCCTTAAAGTAAAACCTCACATTATAGAATATAGAACTTTTGTTAGTACTTTCTTAAGGGAATATTTTGAAAATTTTAAAATAAATAAAGTTAAAAATGGAAAGACTCTTTATATCGAATTTCATAGTACAACTCCTGAATATGATTTTTATCCTATAACACTAGATGATCTTTTATATTTTACTAATAAAAATTATGATATTATAGGATTAAATCTCGATGGTCATGCTATTACAGTTACTGATAATAGAATATTAGAATTAAAGACTCTTTCTATTGAAAATTCAATAATTGATATTCAATATGATACAGGTTTTGCATTTAGTGTAGATAGTTTATTCATGAATGAAGTACAAATAAAATCTTTATATCATGAAAAATTCTTAGCTACCATTTCTGCAACAGTAAAAGAATTAGTTAAACTTTCATATATTTCATTTACAGATGAAATTTGTAAGTTTGACTTTTTAAATACAAATACTGATGATATGCAAAAATGGATGCAAAGTTCTATTGATATTTATGGAATTGAATTCGTTGATAATAAAAAAACATATAATTACAATTTAGAAACTTTAATTAATTTTAAAGGTTTTTATGATGTAAAAGTTAGTAGTATAAATTATGCATTTGATTCATTAAATATGAATTTAATGAAAGCTAGCAATGTATCTAATCTAAACCTTACATCAATAAATGTAACAGCAAATGAATTTGAAAAGAATTTAATAATTCTTGATAAAGTAACTAATTTAGTTTCATGTGGAGTTTATGTAACACAGAATAATATTCAAGGAAGAGATATATACGCTTTCCATTCTTCTAATGGTGGAATATATGGTGAGCATAAATATACTGCTGTAATTACAGATAAAGTTGGTATATTAAATTCTTCTGGTGATAATTATGAAACTATTAGTTTTAGTAATGTAAAAGTTAATGATTTCGAAAGACCGATTAAATGGAATGCTGGAACTGTATCAAAGATGATTTTCTCAAATTGTTATTTTGATAAGATTACAAATCTTGATATTAGTATCTCTAAACTTTCTATTTATGATTCTAACTTTACTAATATTGAAAACTTAGAACTAAACATAAAAGAAAAATTATTTAGTTCAAATACTTCATTAAATGGAAATAATATGAATTTAATATTAGTAGATGATGCAAACTCTTTGATATCTGAAAATAAAGTTAATTTTAAAACTTTAAATATTAAAGGAAATGCTGGTACAGGAAATGTAAATTTTGAGAAATCTATAGTAAATGGTAATAAATTAATAGCAGAAGGAATGAATAAAATATCTAGTTCAGATACAAATTTTGATTTTAATGATGTATCTTTGACTGGTAATAATATTTCATCATTTAAACCTAATTTTGATAATTCTAAATTAAAGAATCTTACTTTAAAAGGAAATATTAAAAATACTACATTCTTTATCAATAATGAGAATGAAGCAATTATTGATTGTAATCTTGAATCACTAAAAGGTAATGTAAGTTTATTCTATACATCCAAAGTATCTAATTTAAATCTTAATCTTAAGAATTGTATGGTTGAATTTAATGTAGATGCTGTTGCAGAAAATGAAAATATTGATAATAAGATTCATTTGAAGTGTGAAGAAGGATGTTTAGGTTCTATTCTTACATCTTATAAATCTAATTTTAAATTCTCACCAAAAGCAGAAGGATCGTTTAAAGATCTTAAACAAATTACTTTTGATGATACATTTAGAAAAAATGATTATAAAGATAAAATTATTTATGGATACAAATAAAAAATATCTGGGCTTAATGCCCAGATATTTTATTTATCCATTCTTGAAAGTATCATATCTGATATATCAGAAATCATTTTATCATCATCTGATGATGCACGATAGAATCTAATACTACCAGCTATCAATGAATAAACTCCAGAATATTCAGCATCTTTAACATCATCATCGGTAATTTTAACTGTTACTGAAGAATTAGGTTTAAAAGTTTCCGGATCAATACCTATTAATTTAGATATACCAACTAATGTACCTAAATTTGATGCTTTTAATAATGCTGTAATATTATATGGATTATTTATTTCATCATAATCAATAATTCGTTTTGGATCTGTTTTATCGTGTTTTACCACATCAGATAATACAGATTCTGTTGGATATGAGAACTCTTTTAAGTTTCCACCTTCAAATGTCATCATATTCATTGTAAGCGTAATATTACTAAAAAGAACTTCATTTCCATTAAGTTCACTTAATGAAATATCTTGGTTCATAGGAAATGGTGGTGTGCATACTAAATAAGATAATGATTTATCTTTGTGTTCAACTACTTTAGAAATTCCTATTTGATTAGCAGGATTACTAACTTGACAATTTAAAATTATTTTGTTTGGTTTATTTTTCTCACAATCATGATCGAGTGAGAATTTATTTAATACATAAAGTACCGGAGGATCATAGAAACATGTAAGTCCATTTTTATAAATTCCATATCTAACCTGCAATTCTTTAATTGCTAAGTTGATATTATGTGGAGTTATAATAAGATTTTTATATGTATCAGAATTATCAGGTGGATCTATAATACATCCTTCGATATCAGTTTTATCTATAAGGAATTTAAGCATAGTACCAACATCTGCTTCATCTGCTACATAATTTAAAATCTTTTTATTAGAAGAAAGACCTACAAGACTATACATTGCAAATTTTAATCTTTGTGTAAGTGTACCTGCAACATTGAATGTACCTGCACTTCCATCTTTATCACCTTGTTCTACATCTGAATTTGGTAAATTAGAAAAAGAATCTTGTGTAAATAATGGTAAGAAAGTATGATTCAATATCTCTTCAGTACTTTCAGGTTTTAATGTATCTTTATCTTTATATTTTTCTTTTTGAATTGTAAGTATAGCATAAACACTATTTTGATTTTTTCTTATTATACTTGAATATTTCATTGGTATTACACAATCACATTCATAAATAGGAAAGAAATTTAAAGCAAAATTAAAATGCTTTGTAACAGTATTTATAACTGGTACTTTTATAGTTTTCTTATTTGGTAAAACAAATTTGAGATCTATTTTGAAATTATATCTATATACATTATCTGCCATAATAATCTCCTTACAAAAAATAAGAAAGACCGTTTAAGTCTTTCTTATTTTTATTAAATTCCTTTATCCTCTCGAAGCCACATAATATTTATATTATTTTGTGACAGAATATCATTATATTCGTTTATATTGTCCATTTTCTTATCATGTAATTTAGTAGAATTTGCTTTAATAAAATCTACTATGAATGGTTTTAACTTTAAGTTATTATAATAAAGAATTATCTTCAATGCTTTATCACAACTCTTAATATCTTCTTTTGGAACATCCAGACATTTTCCATAAGAAATGTGTCTTGGTTCTGAAGGATTTCTAAAATTGTCAATATAATCAAATAAATCATTTACTCTTGAAACGAATTTTGAATGTGAAACAAAATTTATTGGACATCCATCTATAATTAATTTCTTATAATAAATCATATATGGATATAAAAGCTGTTTTAATTCGAATCTATATTTGATATTATGAAATCTAGAATCCTTTGTTAAAATTTGTTCCCAGATATTTGCAAAGTTTCTAACTTTAATATCACAGTTATTAGATATATAGTAAATATCATCTGTAATATTTGTATACTGATATTCAATAGGATTATTTCCATAAACTACAGTAATCATATCTTTTTGAGCTTTTTTACTTAATCTTAAGTTTGTTTCTATTAAATATGATACGGTATGAATATAAAAATACCTATTGATTTTTCCTTTCATTTTTGGTATAACGATAATACTCGGAATAAATTGACAGATATTCTTGATATCTGTAATTATCTCCTCAAATTCCTCATATTGATCTGGATCCTCACAATACAAAATAAATGAATTGGAAGCTTTTAATGAATCATGAAAATAATGTCTGTAATGTGCTATTATATTAAAAATAGCAATAATTACTTGAGCTTTTATTTTCTTTGTTATAATAATATCTTTAGCTGCAATTATTTTAAGAATCATTGATATTATTTTACCTATATCTATTACCATTAAATACTGTTTCTTTCTTGGAGATTCAGGGAGATACTGAAATGTGTTATTTAGTATAGAATACTTAATCTTATACAGATTACTTAATACGGATACAGAAACCATATAAATTAACTCCTATTTTTTACATCAGTATAACTAAATGTTAAATGATGTATCATAATATAATATTTATATGAATAAAAATTTAATTTTTATTATATGCACTACATTATCTTATATCATCATGGAGGTTTTTATGAGTTATACATTACATATAGATGATTTAGTTCACCCTAATGTAGGTTCTGCTATTTCCATGCGACCACTTATAGATTCTTATATTGCTAGATATAATCAATTTGCTGCAAAAGATATTAAGATCTATTCTATTAAATCTAAAGAGAATTATGTCGTACATGTAATGGTTCCTTCTGAAAAGAATGATAAATTCGAAAAACCTGTATTCTATGATGTAGTTCTTGAATTTTATCCTACAAGTAAAGAAATTTCCGAAGAGATGACTATTAAAAATTATGGCGTAAAAGTATTCTCCAATTCTATTAGTTGGATGTTTGATTTTACTTATGTATTCAATAAAAGTAATAATATTCCTAATTTTATACCAAAAAGTTATTGTTCCAAGACAGCTTTGAAACAACCTTCTAAAAAGACTAATCCATATGGTATTTATGGTATAGAACGTGTCGTTTTTATAGCTCTTTATCATCTTGAAATGATAACTGGATATAGAAAGAATAGATTAGATGTTATTAATATGGATAAGATGAAGGAAGCAGATATTGTAAATATGCTTATGAGTCAAGATCAAAAGTTTGAACAGTTGAATCTTGAAGAGAAAAAACTTCGTCTTAAGAACCAAAAAAATAAGAAAATTAAACAATCTAGTGAAATAAATATTATTAATAGAAAGGAAAAAGATACCGAAAAAGTTATCAATGTACTTGATAAAAATTTTGAATCTAATAGTATTAAAGGAGAATTAAAAAAGAATATGAAAGATAATAATTTAAGAAGTAATATGGTAGCTAAAAATGGATTAAAATCGAATCTAAAATCAAGTTTAAAAAAATAAGGAGTAAAGGATAAATGGCAAAACAACCTAAAGTTCAATACTTTAAAACTTATTTGAAGAATGTAATTGTTCCATTTGAGAATTATTTTGATGATCAGAATGCGAGCGATTATGATGAATTTTTCATGACTATCCCATGTAAAAAGACATATTCAAAGATTGCAGATATGATTTGCAAGGAAAATAATATAGTATTGAATAAGGATCTGGATCTATCGGATCGTTTTATAACAACCTACTTCACAATCAAGTATTCTATTGATCGTGGAGAATATGATAAAAAATCGTCAGAAACATTTATCAATGATATGATTACTTTATTATTCCCTATAGATTTTCTTGCTATGCTTAGAAAATATATAGATGATAATTATAAAACAAACATTGATGATACAACAGATTTGGAAAAGACAAAGTATGATAAAGGAACTACGTTCCAGGATAGACATTATAAGATTTTATATTTGATTTCTACTATGAGTAGATTAATAATTCCATTGACAGCTCATTATATTTATAATCGTAAGAATATTACGGATATAAATGGTTTTATTATGAATGTATTCCAAGCATTGTTTAAGTTAGTTCAGACTGGAACTAATATGGATGTATATGCTAAGATGCATTTGTTTGTACAACGTGCAATAAATAAAACTACATATACTGATGCTCCTATGTGGGATCGATTGAAAATCTTAGGTATAACTCCAGATGGTGTTATAGAAGATACAATGAATAAACTTATTACTAACGTAATTCCAAAATATGATTTCGATCAGAATATCATGAATTTGAATACAGTAGTTATTCGAAAATCGGTAATGAGTTATACATTAAGAAAGAAAGATCCATTTACGATCTTCTCTTTAAGTAGTACTGAAGGTCATTCAACAGATGATGATTCTATTCTTACAGAAGTTGAAATATTTGATTCATACAATACACAACGTGATGAATCAGTAATGATCTTTAGAAAGTTTGGTACTAGCCGTGATATTGATATCATAGCAAGACGTGAAGGTGTATTTATTACACAGGAAGAAATTGATTTTTATAAACAAAATAAAAGATATCATGATCTTCAGAAGACAGCTATTTATTATGTATTTACTAAATACTTTAGTGGTATTGAAAATATTATTGGTGGTTGTAGAAGTGAAGATTGGATTAAACTTATTATTATTCTTAAGAAGATTCTTGAACGAATGGGATTAAATTATTTGTCAGAATTCATTTCTGGTGAAAAGATCGAATTCTCATATAAGCGTTTGACAAAATATATGGATAATCTTATTAATGAAGATCCATTATATAAGAATCTTATGGAAAAGAAATATAAATCAGTTCAAGGTATTATTGAAAAGAGAAATCCTATTAAGAATATGATTATATCTATCTTTAATAATACTTATAAATATCGATCATATAATAATCCATTAAATGGTCAATATATTGAAAAAGATGAAGAGAGAATTATTAAAGAAGTTCTTAACTTCTTTAACTCATTTATTTTGTAAAATAAGAATGATACTTCCAATTTCGGAAGTATCATTAATTTTTCGGAGGCAAAATAATGGAAGAACTTTATGGATTAAAAGCCAAAGAATATGATCTAACTAATATACTAGGTGCGTCAAAACGCAAATACATAAATACTAAAAAATTTGATGAATCAATAGATGATATCAAAAAGAAAATGAAAGAACCAGTTAAGTATCTTGAAGGAAGATTTGAAAAAATATACGTAGATCAACCATTTGATTATAAAAAACATAAAGATAATTTTCCTTATTATCTTGAAGTAATTATAACGAGTGACGGTCAAATAAAATATGCTGTACCTAGTCATCTGGATGCTTTAATGCAATTTGGAAAAGTTACACATGAAGATTGTCCAAAAGATCGTGAATACGATTTTCTTGAATGGCTATTTGAAATAACTGGCTGTATTGCAGTATGGGATGGTTATTATCGTGGAAAAGCAAATGAAAAACAAATATCTACTTTAAGATCATTAAAAGATTATGGAATATATCATGGAGAATTGATAAATGTTGATTATACCGAAACAGCGTAGTTCGGATATTGATGATATCGATGAATATTCCGAATTAGATAGACGTATTATAATTTATGATACTTCTATTAATTTAGAAAATAAAGTTACTAATGGATTTTCGTTAGTTAATATAAGTATTCAAAACGGAAATGTTGGTGGATTACAATCACATTCAGAATTATTATATACTGTAAATATGTATTATGGAACAATTGATTTTCCATTAATATATGGTATGAATGATAAGTTTGAACCAAGTATTAATTTTGATGCGGAAGTAAGAATTGTAGATTATGGATTTGCTCATAAAATGATAGATAAATTTAAAGATACAGAAGATACATCAAATCATCTTTTGTGGTTAACAAAAGGTAAAACTGTATTATTTAAAGATGCTTCCTCTGAACACGATGAAAATAAAGTAGTATCCTCTGATCCTAGATTTTATAATCTTGATCATCAAATATTAGTGACTCAAGATACTGCAGGTTTTTATACTGATGCAGGATTAGAAATAGGATTTGATATGTTTGCAAGAGAAAGTGGAATCGGTTATAAATTAAGAGAATTAATAGATAAGCATACTCATATTTATGTATCGCATATTCATATTGAAGATCCATATAAATTATTAAGAGCAAATACAATATTATTAAATTATGTAAATGACACAATATGTAAAATTCAGAATTTTGCATTATTAGCATTAGCTAGTTCATACACAATTATTATCGATAAAGAACTAGGATATAATGTCTTGAATTTAAAAAGAATGTTTAAACAAATGGAAAAGAAAAATGAATTGTTTGAAGTTTCTAATTTCTTTGAGACAATTAAAATGTGTCACGAAGAATTATTAGAATCAAATTTAAATATTCGTTTAACGATTATTTATAAAGAATGTCAGACAAATGTCTCTGTTTTACCATTGGTAAAAGGTGAAGGTATCACATCAAATGAAAATATATCAGATATTGAATCTTACAAATATGGAGTTGATACAATTGTTAATGGTTCTTAGAAAATATATATTATATTCTGGAGGAAAGGATGTTAATAACTAGACCGTTTGTAGATCCAGAAACAAAACTACAAGATGATTTAGAAGCTTGTGGTATTGCAAAATATAGTAGAAAAATAATATTTTTCGTAGACAGATCAGAATATGAATTGGGAATATGTAAAACAGGAAAAGCTATACAGATTAATTTATCTGTAGAAACAGGAACAATTGGAGACACTATGAAATCATTTGGATTGACAACTAGAAATTCTAGTGTTGTTAAGAATGCAGTATATAAATATGATGTATTCTTTCCAAATGGTCCATTAGATCTCCAAAGTGCTGTGCTACTATTACAAGATGCATATACTATTGAAGAAGTAAATGATTTTGATAATAAAGTAGCATATAAGAATGATATTGTTAAATATAATAAAACAATATGTAGCATAGATGGGAAGATGCAAGAATTAGCTACAATTCGAGATCTTGATAGAAATCAGATACCTCTTCCACTTTATTATAATCAAGCTCATCAAGAGTTAAATGAGCATGAAAGATTTTCTATCATTTGGACAACAGAGGCTCTTTCGTATGAAGGATTTCAATTAATTGATAGAAATACTTATTTGGAAATTCATGATTTGAAAACTTATGATACAATGATGCAAACTTTAATTCAACAGATACAAATGAAATCATCGAATAAATCAGAATTAAATTCTGTAAATTTGATTTCGGATTGTTTTGTAGTTACAGCTGAATCATTGTTAAATGGATATACTTTTATATATGATACTCAAATGGGTATAAATGTAAAAACTATACCAGGAGTAACTAAAGTACCATATGGAGATTTTAGAGTTAAAGAAAATCTAGTTTCTAATTTACAGAATTTGTGTGATTTTGTAAAAATGGAAGCAAAATTTATAGAGAAGAAATATGGTAGTATAAGAATGTATTATGTACCATTAATGAGTGGTGATAAACTTGATATTAAATATAAAGATTATAAAGATGAAACACAACCCGATTTTAATAAAACAAAAATCGATAAAGGATATTCAATTCAAGAAAGTCTTGTAGAAGATGTTCAGGAATTGCATATGTCATATACAGATGATGGGGCGGATTTTTAAATGCTAATCATACCAGATAATCATATTGAAGTTCCTGATATTATTAAATGTGAAAAATATGTAACATTTGATAAAAAAGGAAATATTAGATTAGATAGAATAGATATTAAAGCAGAAAAAGGAAGACGAGTTTTGGAAAGAATGAGTCATTTTGGTCATCTATTCGGAAACCTATTTACAATAGATGACTTTACTTTTTCTAAAACAGATATTGAAAGTAATAGAATTGAAAGTGCAGAAATGTCTGTTACTAATGGTGTTTTTGGAACTGAACATGTACCTTATCCGACTAATTATATTGGTATAGATGGCGAAGCTAAAAACTTTCCATTTATAAATAAAGCTATTTATGATATAAATAAATTAGTTGGATATAATTATAGAAATTCTGAATTATCGGATAATGTAAAGTTAAACTGGATAGCTGATGCATTTGAAGATAAATTAAATTTAGGATATTCTGGATTAATAGGAAATTTGACCGTAATAATTACAAGAGCATCGTTATCAATACCATTTAGACTTGATATTATCATAGATTCTTCATATGGTTATAATATCAAGAATTTTAAAGAAATTTATAAAGATGGTGAATTTAGTGATATTGTTAAAAAAGAAATAAGTTGTTTGAATAATTCATTAAAAGTAATTTCTCGTAAATTACAAGAAATAAAAGAGAAAGAAAAAAGACAACTCAGAATTTATGTAGGTATAAGAGAATTCGATTCTTTTATAAAAATAAAAGATATTGATTTTAATACAGAATATGAACTTCATCTGAATAACTCAGATCATGCTAGATCTTTATTCACAACTATATCACATTTAGGTTCTAAATGGTTTGATACAGAAGAATTTGGTGATTTACTTGAAACTAAATGTATTACTGTTCCTGCAGCAATGTATGAGATGGGCGATGAAAATAGAAGATTCACATATGAAACTACAGATTATACAGATAATTTTCAATTATCATATTTTTAAAGTAGGTTAATATGAAAAAGAAAAAAGAAATAACTTTAGAAGAACTAGTAGGTTCTGTAAATTGTATAGGAAAAGAAGTAGAAGAAATAGATGGAACATTAGAAATAAAAGACAGTTCTAATTTTCTAATGACAACGCATCCATTTATAAAAAAGAGAATCATTTTCATACGTTGTTATGAATGGTTCTCTTTAAATAATATCTTGATTTCTTTAAAGGCATTAATAAAAGAAAAAAAGATAGTAGATGAAGAAATACAAAGTAAAATTAATGATATTGTATTATTAATGAAACTTGTAGATTCTTATAATGGAATTGAAAAAGATTATTCTTACACAATTAAAAATAAGAAACTATATATATTATAATTAGAAGGAGGTTATAATAAGTATGGCTTTAGACAGTGCCGAAAGGATATATGAACTACTAAAGAAATATTTGTATCCAATTTTGAAGTTTGCAAATATTTATGTTGACGATAAAGGAATCCTAAGACCAGTCGGTCAAGATCCTACATTGTCATATCAAGAAGATGGTAGAGATTTGATTATCGTAGATAGTCAAGTTAAATATATTGAAATTAAAAACAAGAAAGAAGATTTTCAGATATTTAATCCATTTTCTATTCCTAAACAAACTGTATTCTTAGCGAATATGGTTCTAATGTCTGCAAATCGTTTGGATGATTCAAATGATGAAAAAGACAATATGATTTATGATGAAGACCTTGATGAATGGATTCCAAAAGACGGAGTCAAGGTTGATGAAGATATAACTAATAATTCTGGAAATATCAAACTATTTGAAGTTAGAGATCCAAAATATTTAGTTAATACAAAAATTACATTCTCTCATACTGATAAGAGCGGTAATCCGATAGATGAGATTGCATCTTTTAGTCATCAGAATGTAATACTTGCTATTATTGGTGCAATCATTAATTTGATTAAGAAATATCAAAGAGCTATTACTCCAGATTTCGTATCTACTGAAGTAGCAATTATTTCTATTGAAAAAGAATTGAATAAGATTGCTCAAAATAGAGAAAAGGAACGAAAAGAAAAACCACAAAAACTTCACATATCAAATCTTGATGATGAAGAGGAATTGATTGAAGAAATTATGGAAGTTGATAAAGAAGGATATTTTATTGATCCTTATTTAAGTGCAGATTCCATGTTTTTACCTACAGATAAGAAATGTGAATATGATCCTCATAATCCAAATTCTAAAATCTGTAGAAATATGATTCTTCCATCATTTAAGGTTTTGGATGAAAAAGAAGAAATTGTGCAAAATGTAATTGACACAATGGATATATCACAATATGTAGGGATGGATTTCTTATTGTAATATGTCCAATAATGAGGAATTCAAGGTTTTCAAGAATGAGTTGAAAGCATGTTTAGGTAAATATAATTCTTGGAATCCTAAACTCGAAAACCGATTAAAATCTCTTGGTTTTATAGTTGAAAGCGATAGAAAACATGCAATTTTATATTATATTGATAACGAAACAAAAAAGAAGAGTGTTTTTGTAATAAGTAAAACTCCGAGTGATAAAAGGGCAGGAATGAATAATGTCGGAGTAATTTGTAGAACACTTCTATCACAATAAAGAGATTTATTAAGAGCCCCGTATTTTCGGGGCTCTTATTTTTTTTCGTAATAAAATATATTTTTAGTAGCATATTATATAGCGAATATAAGATAAAAATAAAAATATTAAATTCTTATATTCGAGGAGTAAATTATGAAATATATCGAAGAGCTTTGCGAAGCTTTAAAAATCGCAGCCGAAGAAATGAAAGAACAGAATGTTCAAAAGATTACAATTAAAAATTTGATTGTTAATCTTAAAAGGAAAGTTAATAACCACCTTTATTATAATGAAGGTGGTTTTTCGTGTCCGTTGGTAAAGGACAATGGAAAAAAGTTCAAAGTAGTTTTGTGTGTGAAATACAAAATGGATCACAAAACTATAAGTGACGATTATACTAAAGAAAGTATAATCGCAGAACTTTCTAACAATGGTACTTATGATGTAAAAGTGAGATGTGGTTTTATCACTATTCGTGGTAACCATATCAATATTACAGTTTAAGTATAATAAAACTGAGTTGGATCTTCGGATCCTTCTCAGTTTTATTTTTTTTCTATAATATATTCTATTTTACATATTAATATAAATTGAAAGTATTGGAGGTTTAATAATGCCTTTAGTAGATAATACATTTATAAATCAATCTAAAGTTAATGATGAAAATAAAAATGGCGGTGCTTTAGCTGGTGCTACTGGCGGAGCAGATGGTGGCGGTGCTACTAGTGCTGCACCTGCTGCATCTAATAGTTTTTCATTAGATTCTGTAAAGGGATCAATTTTAGCAAAATTAAATAATATACCTGCAGGTTCATTATTTCAGAATGGTAAATTTGTTTTTCCTAAAGATTTACTTGATAAATTCAATATAGATAATTTATTAAAATCGCTTACAGATGCTATTGATAAAAACTTGCCATTTTCAAGTCTTTTTAAAGATGGAATACAAGGAATATTTGGTAATTTTTTATCGCAATTAAAAATGGATTCGAGCGAAACTTGGGCATTTTTAAAAGCCGCAACTGGGACATTTGGACAAACATTAGCAGACAAAGTAAAAGGATTACTATTATCAAGAATTTATGTTCCTGATGTAGTTTTTTTAGCCGGTCTTTATCCATTAGCAGGAATTGGATCTAATGTAGCTTATAAAAATCATTATGTGAGAAACTTGTGTTTTAAACATGATATGCCATTATCTTTAGCATATGTGGATACGCTTGAAGGAATTAGATATACTGTAGAAAATACAAAAGGTGTATCCGAAGCAACTAAAGCTGCAAGATATGGTTCATTCAATGTATCGATATACATAATGAGAGAATTATACTCTGAGATAAGAGAGTTGGAATCTTGTTATCCTCTTCCTAAAAACTATGATAGAAAAACACAAGAAGGAATGAGAGCAAATTATCAAAATAAAATTAATGAATCAAATAAAATTATTGAGTATTTAGAATCTGTTACTTCTGATGAATCAGCTTTAAATTTATTACCTCAATATGTAAAAGCTAAGAAAGATTATGATGAAAATACAAAAATGCTTAATGCATTAGCTATTAATAGAGAAGATAATTATTTAAAAGATCCTATGTATAAGAAAGTACAAACTCTTATAGATAAAGGATATAAAAACCTTTATAAAATAATGAAAGCTATAATCATATACTCATATTCAAACTTAACACCAGAAATAGTAGATTCAACATTAAAAGAATTTAATTTAACACCTAGAGCTTTTGGAACAGGAGATACTAAATATGGTCAAGTAGCTAGAATAAGTAAGAGTGAATTAAATACTATGCTTCCATTTTTCAAACCTAAAAAAGGTAAAAGTTTGATGGGTTCTGCATCTGATGTAAGTAAAAAATCATCACTTATTCCAGATTATAATCCTATATATATTAAACCAAGAAATAGAAATAATAAAAATATTTATATTTTATTGGCTTCGAAAACTCTTAATAAAGAGTATATGAATAATAAAGAATGGTATGAAAGATTACAATATCCTGTATATAGCACATTAATTCAAGCATTAGATGAATCATATGCTGGATTGTTGGAAAATGGATTAGGTAAATCATTAGTTGGTGTTATTAAAACTATTGAAGAAGCATTCTATATTTATGGTAAATCTATGGAACCATATTTATTTAATCCTTCTAGTATTGAATATATTAGTTATAATGATTTCAAAACCTTACCTATACCGGATGAAGAAGAAATCAAAAATAACAAGACTAAATACAAAAATAATAATTCAAAAGCTACAAATACTTCTAATCCTGTAAATACATCTAAAGGTGCAACTGGACCAGTAGCACCTAGTGAAGTTGATCCATATGACGAAATAGTAAAATCGATGTCAGAAGAAGAATTAACTTTACAAATTAAAAGTTATGGTGAATATAGTGATGAAAAAGTTGCAGAAATGACAACTGAAGAAAAAAGAAAATATTTGAAGAAAAAATATAATGAAGAAAATAAATCTATTGATGATATTCTAGAATCGATGTCTGATGCTAGTCTTAGAAGATATTTAATTTTAAAAGGCTATAATGAAACAGATGTCAATTCTTACACAAGAGCTCAATTAAAAGAATATTCTAGAAAAGAAACTAAAAAACTTGAATTAGATTTTACGACTGATGTAAGTTTATTAATGTTAGCAGATGATATGAAGCGATATGTACGTAAATATGGAAATGCAAAAGAAGGAGAATTCCTTAAAAAATCAGATGAATATTGTGCTGGTAGATTTAGAAAATTACTAAATGCACAAGGTCGTAAGATTTATTATCCATATATACATGAAATATGTGATTACGATGCACAAGGATTTCCTATTTTAGGTTATCCAGATTCTTCTATAGTTATAAGTGCTATTAAAAATAATGAAATCGGATCTTATAAAGATGGTGTACCAAATGCATATCCTGTAACTTCTGAGGGTCATATATGTCCTATTATTGGATATAACAATAAAGGAAAAGCTGTTTATGGAACTCCTATCTTTTATTGCGATATAGATCCGATAGGTTCTGATAGTAGACATCGACCAGTTTTTGCATACTATAAGGATAGAGCTATTCTTGATGATAATAATTTAACAGAAGGTCAAGCGAATGAATTAATAAAATCTAATAGCGAAAAAATTAAGACATTACAATCTTATATTGATAATGGCGCTTCTGGACCTGTTAAATCTAAATATCAAAAAGAAATACAAATTGCAGAAAAGATTAAAACTGAAGTTGAAGATATGCTTAAATACATGCTCATTAAACCTGTAATTGGTTATGATGAATATGGTAATAGAGTATTTGGTGAAACTGATTTAGTATACAATATGCAAAATCCTGATGGATATAATTGTATTGGATATGATAATAATGGAAAATTGATATATGAATATACTGAAGAAGGAAAGAGTGTTATAGGATATGATAAAAATAGTAATTATATTTATGGATCAGGGTATCTTGCTCCATTCGGTTTAACGGAAAATGATGAATTAGTATTTGGTTTTGATATGAATAATAGACCAATATATGGATTCACGATTAATGGAGAACCAGTAATTGCTATTGAGAAGGATAGAGATGGATCTATTAAATCATATACTATTTCTGATACAGAACGAAGAACTTATATTGGTCGTACAAAAGAAGGAAGACCGGTATTTGATTATGATGTATTAGGAAATAAAATAATTGGATATGATAAAAACGGAAATCAAATTCTTAATCCTATGAATGAAAAAGAAGTAGAAATGTATTATAATGAATATAGTCAAAGATCAGCTGAGATTATACTTTCTGTAAAAGAAATTGTATTACATTATGTAATTGACACTGCATTTGATTCATATTATAATGATAATTATGAGCCTATTTCAGAAAATTTTGAATCTTCAGTTATTGATAATTATATTAATAGAAAATTTAAAGATGGAAGTCTTTTGACTGAAATAAATGAAGACGAAAATAGATCTAATTGGATTACAGATGCTCAAATGACAATGTTGAGTTCTTATAAATTGCAAATAGATACTTTAGAGAAAAATATAAATATATACAGAAGACTTAAAGAAGAAACACCAACTCCGCCAATTATTGGTATCGATTTGGATAATGTACCTATTTTAGGAGATGCATTGATTTCTAGAGATATAGATAATCCTCCTGCTTTAGTTTATTCTTCTGTAGATGCTTCCGATTACGGATTCAAGAAAACAAGTCCTAGTGATGATAGTTTAGATGATGATTATGATATAGTAAGAGATTTTGCAAAAGCAGAACAACTTCTTATGAGATCTTTATCGGGTAAAGCTAATACTGGTCGTGTAATAGAACTTGTATATGGAATAACTGAAACACCTATTGTTCCAGTTGTTGAAAATCCTAGTAATGTAGAAGAACCATAAAATAATTACTCTGGAGTTATTCTCCAGAGTAATTTCTTTTTATAAATTTACACCTTCTTCTTTAGTTGTTTTTATAGCTGGATCAACAGGTTGAGGTCTGTATCCTGTACCTTTAAGATTACCAGCAGCATCCCAACTTACTCCTTCTACATGATGAGCATTCTTCCATCTTTCAAAATCAGCAGGGTGCTCTTGTTGGAATTTATTGAGTAAATCATCTGAAACATCAAGACAAGTAACTGCTACAACCTGATTGTATGGAATGATTACTTCTTGTAATCCAGTACCGGATTGAATAGAACCAAATGTTGGTTCTGCAGTTACAAATGCGCTTGTATTAAATTTACATAAAATATGAATAGCATCAGGATCTGAGGTATCATAAGCTAATGCATCATTGAATACATAAAAGTTTGCCATTACAGAAAACTTTCTTTTTTTATTTACACAATCTATAATTCGTTCTTTAATAGTCATTTTTAACCTCCAACTATTACCTTATAATAACACCTTCTACATGATGAGCATTCTTCCATTTCTCATATGCTTTAGGATATTTATTTTTAAATTCATTTAAAAGTGTAGAACTAGCATCCAATGCTTCAACAGAATGAATTTGATTATATGGAATGATTACTTCTTGTAATCCAGTGCCAGATTGAATAGAACCAAATGTTGGTTTTACAACTACAAAAGCACTTGTATTAAATTTAACAAGTAATCTTACAGTATCTTCATCACTAGTATCGATTGCTAACCAATCCATAAAATAATAAGCATCTGCTGAAATTATAACTTTCTTTTTATTGGATACTAAATCTATAATTTGTTCTCGAATATCCATATAAAACCTCTTATTTGTATATTAATACGTTTTTAATATTTATTTAATAATTAACTTAAAAATATATTATAAAAGAGAAGGTATGAATATGCGTATGAGGAAAAAAGAAAAAGATATTTATATACAATATCTTGATTTTTATGATAAAATATTTGATGAAGATATAAAAACTTTAAAGCAATTAAAACGATACTTAATAAAATGTATAGAAATTGCATATAATAAAAAAGTTACAGAAAATAAACCAGAAATGATGATATATGAAAAAGAAAGACATGATATTGAAGTATATTGGGAAGGTTACTTCAAAAAAGTTCTTATAGAATTAAAGCATATTTACGGTAATGCAAAAGAATTATGTAGACAGTATAAAAAAGAAAATAAAAAAATAAAATATAGAAAAATGATTGATGAATCTATTGAAAAAAGTAATAAAGCGTCAGCGCATTATTTAACTATGGATTTTAGATATAAATACAATATGTATACTATAAGAATTTTAGATACAATAATAGACATATATTATGATATGGGTAAAAATAAATTCTTTACTAAAAAGCATAAAATAAAAGGAGACCTATATGATATTAAAAAAGATAAAAAAGTTTTTCTACAATAAAAAACTTGAAAAGAAAATTAAGTATGTACAAGATTTTATGTGTGGGAGATCATCACATAAAGTATTTGATCCAGAATTAGATGATATGATAAAAGATATCGAAGATTATATGAAAAATAGTGGTAAGTTTTCATATGTCGAATATGTAACTACTATGAATGGATTATATTATCATAGAAATATAAACAAATGTGCTGAAGAAGCAATAATAAAAGTTTTTGCTGAGGATTTAAAATCGAAAGAATCAAATATAAAAGAAACACAAAATGCAATTTGTGGAGCAATAGAAAGGAGTAAAAAAGATGTCGAATAAAAAAGATGTCTATGATGAATCTAGTATTATCAATCTTGGTATGATTGAAGGTATTAGACAAAGACCGTCTACTTTTATTAGTGGTGTTGGTCAAGTTGCAATTACAAAATTAGCTAAAGAAGCAATTCAGAATGCTAACGATGAAGCATCGTCTGGATATGCTACAAAGGTTATTGTTAAAATCGATTCTAGAACTCCAGAAATTTATGTTGAAGATAATGGTCGTGGTATTCCTATTGGATCTATCGATGTCATTATGGATAATATTTATTCTGGTGGTAAATATAATAATAAATCATATAAGAAACACAATGGATCAAATGGTATGGGTCTTTGTGTATTACGTTGTATCTCTGATTATCTTGAGTTAGTTATTAAACGAGATGGTAAGATTTGTAATGTAAGATATGAAAATGGTGTTAAAGTTAAACATGATATAAAACCATATTCTGGAAAAGATACTGGTACATCTATAAAGTTTAAACCATATTTGAAACCATTCTTTGGAGAAAATATTGGTGTTCCTGATACTGGTGTATATTTGGATTTCGAAACTTTTGATGAATTCATGACTGGGCTTATGTTTACAAATAGAGGTATCGGAATTGATGTAACATTTGATGGAGTACGAAAATTATATTACTTCCTCGGTTCGGATAAAGAATATATAGATTTACTTGCAAAGAGAACAAAAACAAAATTATTTATTGATGAAATATGTAGTTTTGAAGCAGAAAATAGTGCAACTAATATGTGGGGTAAAGCTGTAATATCTTTCGATAAAGAAGGCAATTCAAAAGTATGGTCATATGTAGAAGGATTCCCAACAGTTGAAAATGGTACTCATGTAGATGGTGTACGAGCAGGTGTTACAAGAGCTATAACCCAATATATTAAACAAAATAACTATGCACCTAAGAGCGCTAAATTCAATGTTACTGGTGCTGATATTATTGATAATATTTTCATGGTTGTACTTCTTGAAATGGAAAATCCTATGTATGATGCTCAGACTAAAAATAGATTGACATCTCGTGATGCATTTGATTTTATGTCTATAAATGCATATACATATTTCTTGGCATGGGCAAATTCTCATCGTAATGAAATGGATAAACTTTGTAAACTTGCAGTTCTTAAAGCAAAAGCTGCATATGCTGCAAAGGAAGCCAGAGATAATACGATGAACGTAGTTTCTGTTAAGAATATTGTATCATCAAAATTGAATCTTAAAAACTTTACAGATTGTTCTGGAAATAATCCTAAAGAAAATGAGATTTATATTTGTGAAGGATTGTCCGCTTCTTCTGCTTTGGTTACTGCACGTGATGCGAGAACTCAAGCGTATCTTGCACTTCGTGGAAAAATTCTTAATATTACAGGAAAGAAAAATCCTGTATTAACAGAAGAATTACAAGTATTGAATTCTGTATTAGGAATTAAAGGGCGCGGAGCTACAGCAGATTATTCTAAATTAAGATATTGGCACATTGTAATTATGGCCGACTCAGATCCAGATGGATCTCATATTACTTCATTGGCATTAGGATATTTCTTAGCATACTATCCAAAGCTTATCGAAGATGGTCATGTATTTATTGCAACGCCACCATTCTACAGATTAAATTATCCAAAGAATATTCATATCAATATTCTCAATGAAACATATTTTAGTATTTATAAAGTAGCAATTGCTTTATTTGGATTTGAATTACTTGATGGTAAAAATAAAGTAATTGATAAAAATGTATTTAGAGTATTCTTAAATAAACTTGATGGATATAATGCATTCCTCGATGTATATGCAAAGGAATTGAATTTAGATCCAAACTTACTTGAAATTGTAGTAAGATCTTTTGATCATCTTATAAATGGAAAGTATAAACAGTTCGAAGAACTCGGTTATACAGTGCATTTGAAATCTGCAAAACCAACTTATAGAATCTATTATTTCGATAAAGGTTTTGAACACTTCTTCTTAAAAGTTGATAATAAATTCTTTACAAGTATTTATAAACCAATTTATAAGAGATTGTGTGAAATTAAGCTTGGTAATGTAAAGATGAGAGATAAGAAAAGTAAAGTAGTATATGGAGGAACTTTATATCATCTTTCAAATTGTCTTGATAAGATGCTTATCGGTTCTAAATGTAAACTTGATCGATATAAAGGAATTGGTGAAGTTAACAGTGATGTATTACGTGAAACTGCTATGGATCCAAAGACAAGAAAGATTATTCAGGTTACTATGAATAATGTACCTGCTGCAGTAAAATGGGCTGGTATATTGTTGGGTAACGATGATATCAATGCAAAGAAAGATTTATTTATGGAAGATGCATAAAAAATAAAATAATAGTGGTGTAAAAACCACTATTATTTTTTTAACATTTATTTGGAGGCAATAAAATGGAAAAGAAGAAATTTACATTTTACAGAGTTATGAGTATTTTGTTTTTTGTAACAGGACTCATTTTTGGTACAATTGCATTTGTTAGTGGAACTGAAACTGGAGCAGTAGGCGAAGCTGATGAAGAAGGATATGTACAGACAATGACTGAACAGGTTGATTATAAACTTTTCATCTCAGCTGTAGGTATTCCATGGTTTTTATGTGCTTTCTTTGGATATTGTGATACAAAAGAAGATGGTGCAAATGCAATGAAAGAACTTAAAGGATTGATTACAGAATCCGTCAAAAAGTAAGTTTTTATGATAGGAGTATATCTCCTATCATAATTTTTATAAAATATATATTATAAAACGAATAATTATAAAATAAGGAGAATTAATATGTGGACACCAAGAACTGATACAACAAAAAATCTTACATTATGGATTACACATCAGTGTAATTTAAATTGCCCATTTTGTAGAGATTCAGGTAATAAAAATGTAAAAGGAATGATGTCATTTGAAGAAATTGTAATTGCTCTTAAATATGCTAAAGAAAAAGGAATTACAACAGTATTGATAGGAGGTGGAGAACCGACACTTCATCCCGATATTATTGAAATTGCAAAATATTCAAAAGAAGAAGGTTTCGTTACTGTTGTTACAACTAACTATACAAAACCTGATATAGTAAAAGAATTATCTAATATTTGTGATACTATTAATGTATCGGTGTATCCAGAAAATATAAATAATTTACCATATCAAAAGGATTTTAAATGTGAACTTTATTTTAAATCTGTTTTATGGAAAGGTAGATTTAAAACTAGAAAAGAATTCGATGAATATATAGATATGCTTTCAGAACATTCTGATTATTTTGGTTTCTGTATGATGCGAGGTCATTCTAAATGGTGTAAAGAGCATAAAGAAATAGAATGGATTGATGAAATAAGAGAAGATCTTGACGAGATAGTTGTAACAGATAGAGGAAATCCATGTTGGGTTTATAGAGGTCATCCTATAGATAGAAAAGATATTTCATTTAAACGAATGCATCATATGATGGCTGACTGTAGAGGATTAATATATAATGAATTAGGAGTTCCAAAAATTGATACTGAAATAGAAAGAGGTGAGGATACTATAAATCCACACGAATAAAATAAAGGAGGAAAAGGATGAATTCTTTTGATTTGACACAAACTATGGATAACTTAAATGGGTTTGATGAATTTTTAAAGTATTTAAAAACTAATAAACCGTTTTTAGTTGGAGCACATACAGAAGATGGAAATAAACAAACTACTTATGATGTAACAAATTTAGTTCGTTCATTATATTCTGAATTAACAGATGAAATAAATAAAAATGAAGAAAATGCTTTCTACTTAACAAATGATAAATATGATGATAAAACTCAAGAAAGAATGATGAAAAAATATTCATATGTAAAAGAAAAATATCTTAGTAAAATCGTTACCGATTCTGATGGAAAAGTTGAATATGTAGATATTTTTGATCATGAAGTATATTATATTAAAGGTATGAAATTGCTTATTGAATATTTATATGAAAATTTAATAACTTTTAATATAGTGGGAAGAATAAATGCATTTTTAACTTTGAAAAATGCTATAAATAAAGTAAATGCTTTGCCAAAGGATAAAAAGAATGAGTAATATAAGCAAAAATTCAATTCTTAAAAATGAAATAATAGATGCATTTATTGATTTAATAAAAATAAATAGTGGTAGTGATGAAAAAGCTGCCGAAATAAAGTGTCCATCTACATCGTGTCAAATAGATGTATTAAATTATATAGGTGCATTTATTCAAAAATTAAAACTCGAATCTCATACAATTAGATCTAATGATGGATATTTATATGCAGAATTTGAACCTAATTACGAAACAGATGATTCTATTTTATTTATTGCTCATGTAGATACATATTATGGAACTCCAAATATGAATGTAAATCCTATTAAAATTCAAAAGGATTTAAAATTATATAGTATAGAAAGTGATAAGACTACTTTATTGGGCGCAGATGATAAAGCTGGTGTTGCTGCTATACTAGGTCTTCTTAAATATATAGAAACTACTAATATGAAACACAAACACATTGAAGTTCTTTTTACATGTGATGAAGAAACTGGAACTGGTATGAAAAACATTTTTGATAAATGTAAAAAATACATTAAATCAAAAAGGGCTATTACCGTAGATGGTGAAAAAATCGGTGAAATGAATTATGAATGTTTTAATGCTGCAAAAGTAAAATTAACTTTTGGTGGAGTTGAAACTCATTGTGGTTATGCTAAAGGAAAAATGATAAATTCTATATATTATGCAGTTCGATTTATAGATGAATTCTGTAAAAATAACTATTTAAATAGACCAGAAACTACAGAAGATAGAGAAGGATATATTCATTGTGATTCTATTCAAGGTTCTTGTGGAAGAACAGAAGTATCATTTATCATTAGATCTTTTGATGAAAAAGAATTTAAAGAATTTATAAAAAAGATGTATGATGATATAGAAATTGATGATGAAAGGAGTATTATATGCAAAGATTTTAGACTTCAATATGAGAATTGTATAAATAAAATTCCTATGGAATTTATTGAGGAAGTCAGAAAAGCATATGACGAAGCAGGTATTGGTAGTATTAGAGAGGTTCCGATTCGTGGAGGAACTGATGGAAGTTATCTTTCTGTCTTTAAAGATTTGCCTACTATCAATATATTTACTGGTGCAAGAGATATTCATTCTAAAAATGAATCTCTTATTATAGAAGAATTTGAAAAATGTATAGATGTATTAATTAGTTTATCAAAATAAAACATTCTAGGGATCTAATGATCCCTAGAATTTATTTTTTAATTGATTATTTTTACATTTTTCTTAACTCAGGTTCAATAGTATTAATAATACCTTTTGTACTTGAACCATAATTTGTTTTTAAATTTTTTATAAAGTTAAACATTGCACTTAAAAGATTTCCTGATTTGATTTCAATATTTTTCTCAGAAGTTTTATTATCTTTAGTAGTTAATTTCTTCTCTTTGGAGAAATCCTTTAAAGCTTCAAGTACATTTGATTCTGCATCTGTAGATTCATTCTTAAGTGTCTTAAATCGGATCTTGTGTACAATTGCATATACAAATCCTTTTGGAGAATAATCATATACATATTGATTATATGTATCATTCATAAGATCAATTTGATCTTGAATATATTTTTTATCCTCTGATGAAAGATCTTTGTTTGTATCAAGATCGTTCTTTAAAGATTTATACATTGCAGCCATACGACCAGTCATATCTGGATATCCATTAGCAAGTAATTGTACAGATCTTGATGTATAATGTGATGCTCCAATAATTAAGTTAACTAATGGTACATAATTTAATAAACTAAATAAACCATAATCCATTTTATAGCTACCAAGATTACCAATCTTTGCTAAAGCAGAAGCTTGTGCTGGTGCTAATGCATATGCTGCAGTATAAATATCTGCAAATTGTTCAAATCTTCTATTTTTCTTTAAGAAATCTTTTTGACTTAAAACATAAAGATTTGACGGAACAGAAATTATAGAATCTATAATAGTGAATACTAATTTGATTAAACCGCCTAATGTAAAACCAATAAATTTACCGAAGAATTTCAAAATCTTATGATCTTTTTTCTTAGGTAAACTTCTAGTTACATCATGTGTATTTGTATCAATTATTTCGCCAAAATATTGACGATCATAATCTTTTTTATTTTTTCCAATCTCTTGTGAGATAATTTGATCACCTACATATTCAGGATCATCTTCCTGAAGATCTTTCATTTGCTTATGTTCAGCAATAGCAAGAAGACCAGAAGTACCAAAAGACAAAAGCATTACAATAGGATTTAAAAGTGCATACACATCTTCAAAAAGAGAATGAATATATACAGAAGCAAGATTTTCATTGATAGAACAAACTGCTTGCTGCATAGCATGACCAAATTCATGTGTTATAATTGCTGCACATTCCTCATCTGTAAATAAATCTTCTTTTCCTTTTTTGTCAAGGAAGTGAATACCAAAAGAAACACAATAAATTTTTCCATCAGAATTCTTATATTTATATCCAGATTTAGTTTCAACAATATCTTCGAGAGAAACCTTAAGTTTCTCATTTACATGCATTCTGCCATTTTTCTTTTCAACGAGATTAGCATCGAAACACATTGGAATACACCAAGCATTTAAATCATCAATCAAACCAAAATAACAACGGCTGATATTGAAAGTTTTTTCTACAAGATGCTCCATCTTTTTTAAAGTAGGTGCAATCTTTTTAGAAAATTCTTTTCTAGCTTTTGTATTATTTTTGTTCGATACTGCTTCTTGATAAATAGCTCTCAGTTCAGAAAATAAAGCAATCATAGTAACTTTATATTCATTATTTTCGCCAAAGAAAGCTTCTTCGCCTTGTGCATATTCATGATAATCTCTTTCTTTTTGTTTTACTGAAAGTTTTAATTTTTCAGGTTTACGACCATAAACTTTTTCAAAATCTTCGGTAGAGAGAAAAGGATTTTCTCTAACAATGTAGTTTGTAGTTATCATATAGTTGTAGCCTCCTCTACTACCGGACAATCTTCACATTTTTCACAATTATCATCTTTTGAAAAAACGATATATCTATTAAATGTATCAACTATTACTTGTGTATTTTTCATAGGATCTTTATAAATATTTCTAATAGAATCATAATATTCGTCATTAGTATAATGAAGCTCTTTTAATGGTGAAAAGTTGACATCAAGACTCCAACCAGCATTATGAATAAAATGTTCAAGAGCTTCATCAATCTTTTTAAAGATTCTATAAGTATTTGATTTATAAAGATAGTCGTTACAGAAATGAAGAATAGGAAGTAAGCGAGCTGTTAAAATCATTTTCTTAATATTATCTACATTTTTATCTTCATCTGTTTCAATTAAATCAAATGAGGAAATAAATTTATTAATATTTGTATCAGATTTTTCACCGCTAACTAAAACATCATTTACAACTTTATCAGATAATTCGATAATAGTAAGAATATCTACTGGATTTATATTATTTGAATTAGATCTGATATTATAAAGTGCTTTAGCAAAAATTTCATTATTTGTAACAGAATCAATTTCATCTTTATATAATTCTACAAAATCTTTTTTAGCAGTATTAAATCTTTCATCTGTATAATCTGCAAAATCGGAACGTGTAGTATTTAAGAATCCTAAATTTGACTTTCCAAGAAGATTTACAATTCTCATAAACTTTTCAGTAAATTCGATTCTATGACCATCTTTTAAAATTGCAGCAAATAATGATGTCTTTACATCTTTGATATAATCTGAAATTTCGATATCATTATTAACAGAATCTAATACAGTTGCTAAATAATTTTTATTAATGAAAACTGTAGCACAGAATTCAGATGGATTTAAAAATCCGTGTTCGTTTAATACAATTCCTTCGCATTTATTCTGATCATATGGTACGTTTGAATCCAGACAGAAATCTACTGGATTAATAGAATTTTTTACAAATACAACAGATACTTTACATTTAAGATCTTTCATAAGAGCTAATCTTATATCATTTCTTGAAACGTTTATATCTGTTACATCTTCCTCAAGAATATCTTTGATAAAATCTGATTTATATTTACCGAATGAAGATCTTATTTTTGAAACAAGATTTGTAAATTCATTCATATAAAAAAGAGAATCTCCAGATTCTCTAAATAATTTCGCATATTTATTAAATACATCATAAGAAGTACTTAATTGAAATTTATTTTTTGGATTGTACATCTCAAAAATCTGATCATTTGAATATTTGATCTGACTTGTATCATTTTGATTTGGACAAAGAGCTGCGAAATTAATAAGATTTTTTTCAAATTTTATAACTCTTGGCTTGCGTCTAAAACGATTTAACATTTTATGACCTCCACAAATATATTATTTTTTATTTCATTTTATACAATTAAGTATAAGTACATATACAAATGTTTTACTATATAATAGCTTATAATTATAAATAGTAAAATAAATGATTAAATTTATTTAATGAAGGTGAATTATATGGGAAAAACAGTAGCTCCGAAAAGTATTTCGAGATTAAATTTGATATTGACTTTAAGTAAACAATATGGAGGTTCCAGTCCATTTGTTTTAGAAAAAGACGGTTGTGATATATATAATTTTAAAACAGATAAAATTAGATTTACATGCTGTAATAATTTACAACACAAACATTTCATGACACCACTTGAAATATTACAATTGCGCTATATTAATGGGATTCGTCCTTGTCCTATATGTAAATCGAATACTATACAAATAGGAAGAGTTAGTACAAATAAAAGTAATGGTCAGGAAGATGGATCGGTTATGTCAGAAACTAAAAAATATTTAGAATCTGACGATCCTGTAGAAAATGCTAAACGAGAAACCGAAGTACAAAATGAAATCGATAAAATGAATCATAATGTACCACCTAAACACAAAAATAATAAACCTGAAGTTGAAGAAGAAATAGCAGAGTCTATTCCTTATGATGAATATATAAAAGAACACGGTGAATTAGAAAATAACGATTCAAATGATAATATAATAAATGAGATAGATGATCTTATATTGCCTGAACCAGATGAGGATGATGACATAGTAGAATCTGAACAATTTGATTCATACATAGAAGAGAATCCTGATTATGATGAAAAAATACTAGAAGATGAAAAATTAAATATGCGAGTTAATGAAAGATATAGTAAAGAAGATTTGATGTTCTTGGGTAAAGAAGAAGGATCTATATTTGCTATTAATGAATCTGATAATGAAATAGAAAATGATAATAAACAAAAAGAAAAAACTTCAAATTTAAATACAAATAATACTAATAAAAATGAAAATTTAAATATCGAAGATACAAATATATTATTAGATGAATCGACAAAATCGGAAAATTTCGAAGATGAAGAAGAAGATTTTGATATTCCCAGTATTGAATAATTATATGGAGGTTAAAGAATATGATTAAATCTGTGGGAGCAGATGAAGAGATCGGAAAAGAACTCTCTTCTGGTATGAAAAAATTAGGTTACAAACCATTCAACAACATCACAGTTTCTAATGCTGATAAAGAAGAATGTCTTGTAACTGGTATCTGTCCATTGTGTGGAAAACAGACTACTTTTGAATCACTTGAGGAGATCGGTGCAACAAAAGAAGTACTAAATCCAAACACTGGAAGTACAACAAATGTTAACAGCTGTAAATTCTGTGCAGCTTCAAGAAAGGAACAGGTTACAGGTGAACCAAAGAGACCACTCAATGGTCTTCTTGCAGGCCGTGTAAAGAAAATTCTTGAGGACAAGTTTAATAGTAGACTTATCTACGTAAAGTCAAATTTATTCTGTGATCCTGAAGAATATGTTTCATTCCAGCCATTAAGTGGCGAAGATACTCAAAAGTATAAAATTAAACTTAAGATCATCATGCTCTATAGTGATATAGGGTTTGAAGATTATGATGCAGAAAATGAAGACCAGATTTTCAAACTCACTGGTACAGATGATGAATTCTATGCAATTCTCAAACGTGATGAAACAGGAAATACTACAAAATACATCGAGGATTTCCTTGTAAATCCTGAACGTGATGCTTTGAATTTTGGTGAAAATACAGACGCAGATGGTGATGATGGAGTAGTAACTACTGAACCAGAAACTCAGGATGAAACTCCAGATCCAGTAGATGAAGCCGCAGAAGCTACAGAAACTGAAGTTACAGAAGATACTGTAAATGATGATTCAGAAATTGAAATTGGAACTGATGAAAGTTCTGATACAACAGATGAAACTGAAATTACAGACGATTCTATTGATAACGAATTCTCTGGAACATCAGAAGATATTTCTATCGATTCAAATGATGTATCAGATTCTGATGTTGATGAAAATGCAACTTCGACAGAATCTGCAAATACTGTAACAGAAAGTGATGATGGTGAAATTGTTATCGAAAGTGATGGAGATTCTTCTTCAGCATTTAAGAATCCGTTTGAAGGATTTTTCGATAGCATGTTTGGTAAAAAGGAAGAAGAAAAGAAGGATGTCGAATCTGAAACTACACATAATAATTCAGACAACAAACCATCAGATGATGGCGAAATTGTAATTGAATTGGATGAGTCTGATCGCCGCCCTTTTTCGGAAGCCTCTGAGGAATTAAGCGAAACTAAAGAGTCTGACGATGAAGTAGTATCGCCAATTACTTCAGAGGCTGAAAAACCTGATGCTGATGAAGATAATGATGACGAAGAAGAAATTCAAGTTGATTCTTTAACAGAAGATATCGATGATGAAGATGAATCTGAAATTATTATTGAAAAAGAATCAGTAAAACATGAAGCTAAAGATAATAAAAATATAGATGATGAAACTGAAACAAATCATAAAGATTTTGTTAAGGATGAATCTAAAAAGATTTATGAAAATGATAAAAAATGGTATAATAATCCAGTAGTATTTTCAGATGCTGATGATGGATTTAATGAATTTATGGATGAGGTTGATCTTATTGCAGAATTCAAAGAATCTGATCTTGGAAAGGTAATCTATGATGTATGTAAGCGTACTAATGTGAAAGCACAATTTACGATCAATGAAGACACATTTGAAATTCCAGTTGTGGATTTTGAAAGCGGTGTAAGAATTGTTTGTATCGATTGTACTAAGATTGGTCAGATGAAAGTTAATCTTGCTTTGATGGAGAGAACACTTGAATTTGGTTATCCACTTCCTAAGGGCGAAACATACAGAAGACTTTATCTTTACTCAGATGCATTAACATCTAAACCAAGAATTAAAGCTACTATTAAGAATCTTATCAAAGTTGTTAACAGAGATAATTTTGATGGTAGAAGAATTCGTACACTTGCTGGAAATTATACTTTGTTCTATACAGATAGTATTCCTGTTATTAGAGCATTTGAAGATGAAAACTCTTCATATCCTCAGGGAAAACCATGTTCTAAAGAAATTGGTATTATTGCATTAAGACCAAGATCTGGTAAACACGAAGAATTCACTGCAAAAGATTTTATGAACTATCTTAATAAGAATTATAAGATGGACATGAAGAATCATAACTTATATATGGTTGCAAGTGCAAGATATATCGTTATTCCAGATCCAAAGTCTAGAACTGTAAAATATCAGATAACAGATTATTGTGAACTTTCAGATACAATTCTCAAAGATGGTCTTGATCATATCATCGGTGCTATTATTAAAGAGCATAAGATGAATAATACTGTAAAAGATCCAAGATATCTTGGAACAAACTTTGCAGAATTTGATTACAGATTTGAGTTTGAATTTGATGCTTCAGCTATTCCAAGTCCAAGTTTGGAAATTTGGTATGATGAAGGCGGATTGTTCAGATTCCCAGATTCATTTGAAGATGGTCAGGGAAAATGTTATATTCGCGTTCCTGAATATAGAACAAATCAAACAGATGGTTATAGAAAAGATCCAAGATTGTTCCTTCCTATTCCATTCTCGAAAATGTTCAAAGCAGATATTGAAAAGAATGGTGTAAACGTTTTGAATGATAATGCAAGACGTAAATTCATTGAACAGCTTGGATTCGTAGAATCATATTATCCAAGAATGAAGAGATTTGTATTGAATCCTATCAATACAATGAAACTTGAATTTAAGACTAGTATCTTTGGAATGTCAAAGGTAGATCTTAACAAGTTCTTCTCAGGTAATGGTGTATATGATGGTGGTTATGACAATATCTTATTCCAGAAATTTATCAACAGTTCTAATCTGGATGATAAAACAAAGAATTTGATGAATGTAATGGCAATCAGTAAAATGCTTGCTAAGTAAAAATCAAACATAGAATTTAATTAAATATTATACTGTGAGTAACAATATCTATGTACAGATTATTGATTACATTAGGTAATTGTTATCTCACACTATTCTGCGCAAGAATAAAAATTCTCTAGAGGAGGTCCAAAAAATGGACAAAACAAAAGATCAGCAGAACGCTGCTACTTCTAAGCCATCAATCAATGCGATGGCAAAAATGATGGCAATGCAGGCTTCACTTCCTGAATTGATTTTCAATCTTAAGCTTATGGGTGTAAAGGTTGGAGATTCCATCATCAATCCAGCATTCAATATGATGATTATTCAGAATATTGAAACAGCAATCGAAAAGTCTGGAAACGAAAAGGCTATCAACTCATTCAACACAGCTGCAATGATGAGCGGAAACGGCGGAAAGATTGATCCTATGACCATGATGCTTATGTCTGGTGGAAAGGACATCGATCCAATGATGCTCATGCTCATGAACAAGGATGGAGACAAGAACAACATGCTTCCACTCCTTATGATGAACGGCGGCCTTGACAAGTTCAAGGACAATCCAATGATGCTTTCTATGCTTATGGGCGGAAAGATGGATCCAATGATGATGATGGCTATGGGCGGCGGTCTTGACAAGTTCAAGGACAATCCAATGCTTATGATGTCACTTCTCGGCGGAAAGATGGATACATCAAATCCAATGATGCTCATGGCAATGATGGGAAAGGACGTTGACCCTACAACAATGATGCTGCTCATGAACAAGGATGGAGACAAGAACAACATGCTTCCACTCCTTATGATGAACGGCGGCCTTGACAAATTCAAGGACAATCCAATGATGCTTTCTATGCTTATGGGCGGAAAGATGGACGCTTCAACTTTGATGTTGATGAACGGCGGCCTTGACAAATTCAAGGACAATCCAATGATGCTTTCTATGCTTATGGGCGGAAAGATGGATACCCAGACTCTGATGATGATGCAGATGATGAAGGGTAAGGATGGTAAGGGCGGCCTCTTTTAATAGATTGCTGCGTTATCTGAAAAGATAGATAAATAGTAGGACTTCGGTCCTACTATTTATTTTTTATACTTTTTTATTTTTTCGATAAAATTTATATATGATAATACGGAGATAAATAATATGAAAAATACAAAGATTAAAATTTATGATAATTATCATATGGAGATTTGTAATAATCTCGTATTTAGTGAAAAATACAAAAATAGAACAAATGAAGAATTACTTAAAATAAAAGAAAAATTTTCAGGAAAGTATGTAATTTTTAATAAAGAAAAGAAAAAATATTTTAGAGAATTTAAGAATGGAAAACCTAGTTTTACAGAACATTTAGGTTATGCTAAATTAATGAATTTTGATGAAGGATATTTAGAACGAAAAAATATAGAAGATATTTATTGGAAAGATAAGAAACCATCTAAATATATGACTTCTATAATATTTGATAAAAATAAAAATATAGCATTACAAGTATGTGAAATTTTATTTGATTAATTTGGAGGAAATAAATGAAAGCTAAAGAACTCGATATATGTATTCCTTTCTATAATACAGATATTAATGATTTTAAAACTACTATCGACAGTATTATCAAACAGAAGAATAAAAATTTTAATTTAATTTTATTGAATGATGGTTCTGATGTTGAAGAACTTGATGAATATGTAAATCAATTATTAGAAAAAGATTATGGATTTGAAATAATATATAAGAAAAATAAAAAAAATCATGGTCAGTGTTATAATAGAATTAAAATTCTTGAATACACTAAATCGCCATATATTTGGTATTTCGATTCAGATGATGTAATGTATGAAAATGCAACAGAAATTATTATAAAAAATATCAAAAATAATATTTTTAAACCAAATACAGAATCGGATATAATTGAATTTACTTTTGATTTCTATAATAATGGTGATAAAAATTTAGTTAAATATGATTTCGATTTTAATAATAGATTCATAGGTTATTTTGAAAATAATGAAAATGAGGATAAAACGGTTTTCAATCAATTAATTGATAGAAATCATATGAAAACACTCTGGTGTAAAGTATTTAAACGCGATTTATTATTAGATTCTCTTTGTGCTAATGAAAATGAAATGCTTAAATATTATGAAGATAAAAAAGTATTTATGGGTGAAGACTCATTCTTTTCATATATAATTTATATGAATGCAAAAAATTATTTAAGTACAACTTTCAAGATCATGAGATATAATCAAACACTTAAACGTCATGATAAATTTTATGATGATAAGATGAATAAATTTATAGCAAATACAAACTTTATTTATTCTTATTATTACTTATCTAATTATGGTGAAGAAAAATTAAAAGATAGTGATGATAGTATCAAATATTTTAGAAATATTTTGGCACAATTATTAGATCAATTTAGATTAATGATTTATGATTTCTTAAATGATCCTGATTATGTAGATTTAAAAGAAGAAATCGAAACTTATTTCAATACTAATTATTCACAATATTGTGATATGAAATTGGAAAATGGTAATTTAATATCTACAATAGAAGAAGACGATGAAGAGGAATGATAAAACTACAAATAAAAACTAAAAACACTGATAGTTTAGATTTTGTTTTTAAACCAGTTAAAAAAACTATATTTAAAATGGATTTTTTTAAGGTTAATAATTATGAATGGATAAATAGTCCAGATCCTTATTATGAAGAATGCGAATTATATGAAAATAATAATTTTGTTGGTATCTGCAAAGTAAAAGTTAGAGGAAACTTTTCAACAGTTTTTAGAAAAAAAAGTTTAAAAATAAAATTTTTAGAATCTAAAAACATCGCTGGTTTACATGATGGTAATAAATATAAAAAATGGAATCTTATTGCAGCTTATAAAGATGTATCTTTTTTAAGAGATTATATAGGATTAAAATTATATTCCAAATTATTTCCAGAAAGATATGTGTCAGATGTTTGTTTAATAGATTTGACAATTAATAATAAACGGTTTGGTGCATATATTCTTGAAGAAGAACAATCTATAAAAAGAATAACAAAAGATTTAAATCATAATAATTTTTTATTAGAATATTCCGTATATAAACCGAATAATAAATATTATTTTTATATAGAAGATAAAAACAAAACCATTTTTGATATCGATAATAAGAAAATAATATATAATAAAAATTATATAGTTAAAAATAAATTAAATGATGAAGATAAAAAATTTATTTCAGAATATATGAGAAATATTTGGGATAAAATTTATAATTTAGTTTATCATCATAAATATTATGAAAATGATAAATTGATTATTGATGGTAATATTTCTGATGAAATGATGGAAAATTATATTAGATCTTTAATTGATTTGGATTCATTAATTGATATTTATATATTTAATGAAATTATAGTTAATCCAGATATTTGGGGTTCTAATTTTTTTATGTGGTTAAACTATGATAGAGGATATTCTATATTAACATTTGGAGCACCATTCGATTTAGATTCATCTATGGGATTTAATAATTTCTGTGTAGCAGAAAAATCTAATAATAAAATAATCGGAAAAAAGGAATCATTTGTTAATAGATGTTTGACTAATCAAAATAGAAATGGTGAAAAATTATATGCTAATCCTTGGTTAACTATTTTCTGTCATGAATCTTGGTTTAAAAAACTATTAAAAGAACGATGGAATAAATTTAATTTGGATGAAGTTAAAATTTTTATAAATATTGAACTTAATAAATTTTTAACTTCTGATTATCAAGAATCATTTGAATTTACAAGAAAAAAATTTGGTATTTATGGCTATTTAGATATCTGTTCATATGCACATTTATCTGCTAAGAAATCTCAAGTTGATGCTATGAATTATTTAAAGAATTGGCTAATCGAAAGAATAGATAATGTAGATAATTTAATGAAAAATTTAATATAAATAATAAAAAATATATTATTTAAAAGTAGGAGGAAATAAAAATTGGAAAAATATGTTTTAGTCATGGGTAATAAAGTTTATTGCGAAAGTTCAAATTCTTTCGAATCAGTAGAAGATAAAAAAGGTAAACTTTTTGATACATATGGCGAAGCAGCTAAAAAACGAACAAAACTCTATAAAAAGATTTTTGGAACTATTTCAATAAAAATTGTACACGTTTAAAATATATAAAAAGACAACAAGGAGGCAATATTTGTCTGAATCAAAATTAGTACTTCCAAATTGGAGAGTAAGATTTTATTATGATAAATATCTGAAAGGTAATCCTTATATTATTAATCAAGATATTGGAATCAATAAAAGAGATGTTACAGCTGTAGAAGGTGGTATTTATTCATCTGAATTAGGAAACATTGTTGATACAGATAAAGATCTTCGTGAATATTCTTGTTATTGTGGTAAACTCAATTCAAGATTATATGAAGGTGATATTTGTGAAGAATGTGGAACAGTATGTAAAGAAACTTTTGGTGCTGATCTTGAAAAATATGGATGGATTCTTCTCGGAGATTATTATGTAATTCAACCTAATGCATATGAAATGATTAAATCTGTAGTAGGTGCTAAAAATTTGGAAAGAATACTTAAGTATCAAGTAAATATTGATATTGATGGTAATACATTAGATATTACTAAAGTAGATGCAAAGGCTGCACCATTTCAGAATATTGGAATGATGGAGTTCAGAAAAAGGTTTGCAGAAGTAATGAATTATTATGCATCGCTGAAACCTGCGAAAGCAGAAAAGGCAAAGTTTTTAATTTCAGCGAAGCAGAGAGTTTTCACAAATGTAATTCCAGTATTTAGTAATCTTCTTAGACCAGCTTATGCTAGTTCTAAAAAGAAAATGTTTAGTTATGATAAACTGAATTCATATCTTACTGGTATTTTGAGTACAGCTAAATTATTGAAAAACGGAACATCAAAAAGATTAAGAGATGGTGGAGATAAAATTCTTCTTTGGACAATTCAGGAACAGTTACAGTCATATTATAATATGACAATATCTGCAAAGCTTTCTGGTAAACATAAAGTAATTAGAAATACAATTCTTTCTGCAAGAACGTCATTTAGTTCACGTGCAGTAATTACTTCATTAACAGATAACAGATATCTTGGTATGGATCATATTGTATTAAACTATAAACAGTTTATCGAGATTTATACTTTATTGATTTTGAATTGTATGATGAGAGGAATCGGAAATCCTAACTTTAAGAATATGACACTTTTTGAATTAGTGGCATATTTGAAAAGAGCAAAATTTTCAAATGAAGTAGATGAAAGTATTTACTTTATTTGTGAATTCCTTATCAAAAATCATAAACAAGGTTTGTGGGTAATTCTTAATCGAAACCCTACAATGGACCTTGGTTCTCAACAAACATTGAGAATCGTACATGTAATAAAAGATGCTAATTCAAGTATCATGAGAGTTCCTCTTACATCTTTGTCTTCGCAGACTGGAGACTTCGATGGTGATACATTGAATGTATTTGGACTTATGGAATTTAGAGTTGTTAAAGCATACATCGAAGGATTCTCACCAAGAAATCTTTTACTTGATAGAACCGGAGATGGATTAATCGATACAAACTTTATTCCAATTAAAGACCATTATACAGTTGCAAATTCATTCTTGCAACCATTAAGAAATGATGCATAAAATAATCTGGGGTTTTTATACCCCAGATTATTATTTTTATTTTTGGAGGTTAAAATGATAACAGAAAAAGATATTGTTGATTTTGAAGACAAAGATAAATTTATCAAAGATGAAGAATCTGAAATGTATATAGAAAAAGAAACTGGTGAAGAAATAGGTTGTGAAATTTGTTATACGCATGTAAAGGCATATGATTATTTTAAATCAAAATCACACAACAAAGAAATGATTTCATCTCCATTATGTCCAAATTGTAAAAAACAAATGTATTTAAAAGCTGATAATGTAGTAGTTGGTGAGGTTAACTATTCTGTTCCAAAAAATAAAATATATTATACGAATATTTATAGATGCGAAGAATGTGATAAAGAAATTTGTCTTCTTCCTAACGATGTTGAATATAATGCTAATCATGATATTTATTATACTGGTGGTAGAAATTATCTTAGTGATGATAATGAATTAAAACCATTACTTGAAGATATAACTAAAAGAATCAATGTACAGATAACTGATTATGTAACTCGAAAAATTGCTGGAGAAGATACGCTGAGCGAATGGAATATTCAATATTGGTGTACTGGAGAAATAGAAAAAGCAATATGTAATTTTCTTTATGAAGCAGGAGTTAAAAAATAAAAGGAGGATAAAATGACAGAAAAAATGTTAATATGGGGAGAAGAACAGAAAGAAAGAGTAAATAAAATTTCAGATGAATTAAATAAACTGCGAAAAGTTGCAGAAAAAAGATCCAATGAATCTGAAGTTCAAATATCTATTATAAATTATATAAATAAAGAAAATCGTAATGGAAAAAGAAAATATAAAATAATTAAAGATATGTTAGATACAACTGTATCACTAGATTCTTTAATTGATCTTTTAAATAAAAAATATGAATATGAAAAATATTTATTTCATAATGTTACTGAAAATGATTTTAATAGACCATGTAAATGGAGTAGTGGTAGTGATTGTAAAAAACAAAGTTGTTTTGGATGCAATAGAACATTTGATTTTAGAAATATTGATAAAGATGAAATAGTTGGAAAACTTTAATGGAAAATATAACTATAGGGTGATAAAATAATATGAATTTAGGATCTAACAAGTTATATGAAGGAATGAAACCTTTTACAATCGATATGGCTCCAGGATATAATGGTTTAACTACATGTATGATAAATGCACCATTTGTGATACAATTATTAGAAGATGCAGATGAAGAAGATTCAAAAACTAGAATAGCACGTCATATTAAACCAATTCCTAAAGGAACAGAATTACGTGTAGATTCTATTTTATGGAATTGGTATGGTACATTTTTAGAAGTTGAATATGATAATAGAATTTATTCTATCGACCCAAAAATATGTAAATATATTAGAATGCCAGCATAATTAATAACCCCTATCATTTGATAGGGTTTTATTTTTTTAACAATATTATTATATATTATGATAGGAGAAATAAAATGAATGAATTTTCTTTTTTGGAAAAAGAAGACAAGGAATTTGTAGCTTTTAAAGATAGGTTTATAAATAATTTTTATAGTGATGTAGATAGAGGTCATGGTTATTTTCATATTCAAACGACTTATGAAAATGCATTATATGGTTATAGATTAACACCAGAAGTTAAACAATATCCTTTTAAATTTGTTGTATTATGTGTAATTGCACATGATATAGGTTTATCAAAGAAAGTAGTATCTACGTTTTTACCTAAATATAAAAATTCAAGTGCAGATGAATTGAGAGAACTTCATCACCTTAACGGTGCACAGGTTTTTGAAAAAATGTTTAGTATTGAAAAATATTATAATAATAAATATAATATACAAGATTTATTTTTAACTGAAGAAGACTTTTTACTTTTTAAAAAATATATTGAATCAGATGTATTATGTGAAAAAGGTTCAAAAGCTATTTCTGAGCATAGAGCATCAGTTAGTCAGTCGACAGATCTTAGTAGATTCTTAAGAACTTGTGATGGTTTGAATACTGCAGAATTCACAATGAAAAGAGCAATTCTTTATAATATTGATCACTGTATATCTAAAAATAAAAAAGAAATTATAATTCAAGTTAAAAATCATTTAATGGAAAAATATTGCGCAGAGCAACATTATTCAAAAGATTTACCATACGAATGGGCAAATCGACGATTTCAAATTGAAGTAGATAAATTAAAAAAGATGTTAATGGAAATAGATCCTGATGTTCCTAGTACATATTTAAAATATTTTCACAATTTAAATTAGTCAAAAAATAGAGGACTATATGTCCTCTATTTTGTATTTCTTTTTTCTATATAACTAAAACATTATTAATATATAATATAATTATTTTTAATAACATAATATTTAAATTAAGGAGTCGATCGATGAATAGTTTAAAAACTACTAGAATGTATTACAGTCTAGATAAAATTTTTAAAGTATCTGAAAAAGCCGAATCGATTAACCGATGGGTAAATAAATATACTATAGATAGAGATAAATATGATTATTTGATACAGATCGCAAAAACTTATAAATTTGAATTAGCAAAGGATGTGGTAGCAGCTCTTGAAAGAGGAGAAGTTATTCCAATAAATACTGCTGATCCAAAAGATGTTAAAGATAAAGAAATTGAAATTCCTACATCTATTTCATCTTTAAGTTTTATAAACGATCATAAAAAGTTAGTAACTGCTGTTGATATAAGTCCTAGATCTTCTTATGTTAGAAATAAAGCAACAGATGAAATCGAAGCTTTTAATGTAAGAGATCCGAAAGATTTTTATATTTATATGCAGCGTGGATATGTAGCAAGAAAATTATTAACAGATAAAAACTCTCTTGAATTCCAGCCTAATTTTGTTAAAGCAGTAGTTAACTCTTATTCACGTATGTTAGCTAAATCAATTTCTGCTATTTATGGTACAGGTGCTAAGGAAGAATGGAGTCAGCGTTTATTATATATTACAATTTGTTTTGCTCTTCAAAACTTTTTTAATTATGAACCATTAAAAGCAAAAGACTTTGCTATGAGATTCCCTGGAATAAATAAACAGGTTATCATGACTAATTCGAAATATTTCAATTCTGATTATAGTGATAAGATTAGCATGTGTTCAAATAAAATGATGGAGAAAATTAAACAGATTGATGATAAAACAATATTCCCATTTGATATTTATATCATGATTATTGCAAAAGAATTTGAAGAAATGCGTACTGGTAAAATTGAAAGACGAACTATTACAGATCGTTACATCAGCATGTACGGACAGAATTCTTTAACTGCAATTGAACATTGTGAGTCATTTGTAAATATGATTCTTACATCAGAGTTTAAATCTGGTTTATATATCGATGCAAATATTAAAAATATTGCAGAAGATGATATTAAAGTGATTAAAAGTTGTTTAATTAATAATTAAGGAGTGATTATGAAAGGTACTCATTTCTATGATGTTAATCATGAATGTAGTACTGTTATTGAACCTAAATATGATGAAAATAATAATTTAATTATTGATGAAAAAGTAGTTGAACATTTGAAGAATCATATACTACCTATTGAAAATGCTAGACGTGAACGAGAAAGCGGTATATTTGATTATGAAGTGTTCACATTAACTACAGAAGATATTGATAATTATAGACAGAAGTTTACTAGAAACTATGGTACTTTTGTAGATGGAAAAATAATGAAACTTGATAAAGACGAGTATTATTTTAAATTTACAACTAATATTGCAGTTTCTATGGATTCTGGAAATAAGAGATTATCTTCTGATCAAAAATTATTTGAATTGGTTTCATTATATAATAGATCTTCAAAACAGTTTCCTACATTATCATTATTCTTAAATGGTGTTAAAATACCAGATAAAGAAATAATGATTTACATGACTGATTCATGTACCGAATTATTGATTCCTGAAAAGTATCTTTCTAAGGATACTGATGGAATATATAATCCTATAGAAGTATATGTTCAGAAACATGTATATCAAACTAATCATTATTATACTATTTTTAAAACTAGTATACCTGATAAAAAAATTACAATAGATTTGACTGATGAAAAGTTAAAAAAATGTAATTTGAATATAAAATATAAATACGTAAATGGTGTCAGAACCGATGAAATAGAATCTTGTAAAAATATAATGATATACGATAAAGGAGTTTATAAAACACCCGATTCATATTCATTAGAAAAAATAGATAATAATCTTATTATAAATATGAATAATTCTAAATTTTCAGCTTCAGATTCTATAGAAGTCGTTATAGATTCAGATATTAAAGTTATAAATACAATTATTATCGATGGCGATTATTCACAAACCGCTCAAATGATAAGATGCTACTTCAATATTCCGGAATCTAGTATAGATTATAAAACCAATTTTCTTTTTGGTTCTTTGCCAAAATATAACTGCTATTTCTATATAAACACTAAACGAATTAATCCTAATAGAATTAAACAAGTTGGACGCATGAATTATATGTATGAAAATGTAGAAACACCTCAAGTTCCTTATACTTGTACAATAATTTATACGGATAAAGATTATATAGATGAAACTAGACATTATATTTATGGAGAAGATTATTATTTAAGTAATTTTTATGGTATAGATAAAATTTCAAAAGTACTTATAGAACTTGCAAATAATCGGGCATTACAAGAAACAGATCCAAATGTAATTAAATATTTGTTAAATTCTTCTATTAATTATAATGAAATAATGACTAAAAATAATAGAATGTATACTAACGAATATGTTTCTTATATAAATAGTTTCGATACTACTTATACTGATAATCTTTCGAGAGTACGTGCTCTTATTAAAGAAAGCGGAAATTATCTTATTCGTGACTTTTTAAATTTATATGGCAATGATGATATATTTGATGAGATAATCAAGGACCAAAATACTCCTCAATATATTTCATATACATTCAAAACACGAAAAGATGAACGAACAAAAACTACAAATTATTATTATCAAGTAACTTTAAATGGTGTTCATATACCTGAATCAAAATATCAAATTATTCCGATGTTTCAATATAACCATATTAAAATTCCTACTTCTTTATTGAAAGCTGGTATCAATAGACTTCATATTAGAGAAAAGAAATTTGATACTGGAATAGATGATGATATGGAATATATCGTAGTTCGTCCTAGTGCTCTTGTTGAACGTTCTGGAACTAATGAAACGGAACTTAATAGATTTGAAGAATTGATTGAAAGTACAAAACAACAAATTAAAGAAATTGAATCTAATAATCCTAATGATGAATCATTAAATGAACTTTATGATCAATTAGAAACTTATAAAAATGGAGCAATAGCTAATTATAAGTATACATATACTTTTAATAAATTTAAAACTTCATTAGATATAAACGATTATATCTGTTTAAATCCTATTGATTATAATGAACACATGTATTTTGCAAATGGAAGAACAACTGGATGGATTATAAATAAACATTTTGTATTTAATGTGAAAAATAATAATGAAATTATTTTATATCTTAGAGATTTACCTGAAGATAATTTTATTATTTACAGTAAACGATTTGCATTTAAATTCAGAATGATAGTTGATCATGATTTGGAAAAACTTGAAGATATGAGTATCTCTGTAATTGGTAAAGATATGTATTCATTACCAGTTATACCAGTTGGTTCATATATAGTATTTTTAAATGGTGAAAGATTATATAATGGTATAGATTATGTATTCAGACATCCTGGTAACTACGATCTTATAACTTATACATCACTTTGTCTTAAGCGAAAAACTAAAGCTGGTGATGAAATTGAAATTTATTTTGATAATGTGCAAAATGTTACTGTCGGACGTTCTAATGATATTCTTAGCCATTCGGGAACTGTTTGGAATAAATACGGATTAATCTATTTCGGAAATATTAAATATCCATATTCTCCAAAATATATAGATCTTTATGTAAATGGTAAATATATTTATCCAGATCAAATTGATATTCTTTCAGATAAACTGATTAGAATTGATTCTGAAATATTAAATCCAATGTATGATATATTTGCTGAAACAGCTTTTAATGTTGATATTGATAAACTTAGAAACTGTTTTGATTATACTGGAAATAGATATGAAGATAATGAATTGGAAAAATGTATTAAAAATTTATTTGTAGAGTTTGATTTCTCTACAATAACAAATCCGTCTGAAAATGCAAATGCAAATATAATATATGAATCATTTGATGATAATGTAGATTCTTGGAATCATGCTCCAAATAATAGACGTGCAGAAGATTCTGATGAAGCAATGCGAATTGCAGAAGAATTAGTTTCTAAGAGATATAATCTTTATGAAACTGCATATTTAATTTGGTTAAAATCAAATGATGTAAAGACTATAGCTAAAAATGATGAGAATATTAAACAAAATATAGTAAACTTCTTTAAATTCTTTATCGAAGATATTAACATTAGTGAAAGACAAGATGTAGTTGTTACTGCAAGAAATACTAAAACTTTCAATGATGTAGTACTCGATGCTTCTAAATATCCTTATGATTATTCAGAAAGAGTATTGAGATTTTTAAAGTTTGCTAAAGGAAATAATATTCCATCAAATGAAATTTTTGAAAAACTACGAGATTACTTACCGATATCTAATGCGATGTATCCAAGAGATTTCCCTAAGGTATTAAGTAGTAAAACAAAAATTGCACAAACAAATAGGGACATAGTAATTGGTGGTTTACCTGGACCTATATATAATAATACCACTAGCCATAATAACTAATTGGAGGAATCTAAATGGGAGCTTTAAGTTCAACCTCACCATATACAGATGATGCTGATGATAGACAGGGTCGTGTAGCACTTTGTTCAACACCAGAATCTTGGTATAATAAAGAAACAAATGAAAATCCTGGCGGAGCAGATGCATCTGTTCCATATGTAAATGAAATGTGTCATAGTGAAGAAGGTGATTTTGTTGTTTTGATGCGCAATGAACGCAATGAAGTAGTTGCAAAATCAGCTTCGAGAGATTTGAGACATAAAATAGAAGGATTTGAAAGAAGACATATTTTTGAAAATGCTGAAGCATTTACATTTAATAACACAGTAAATACATTATTCTTCGATTCAGATAGAATGACCGTAAAGATTTCTCCAGAAAGAGTATTTAGTTCTAATTATCACTATTGGGCTGTAAAAGGAATTAAAGAAACTGATGGTTCAAATGGTTATTTTACAGGAATCACAGAGAATGATGGTGGATCAAATATTATTAGTAATCTCGTAAATACAGATATTAAATATGATGAAGAAAATAATCCTGTTGGAGTTACATGTAGTGGTCATTTAATTTCTCCACTTGTACATGGTCACAACTATGTAGTTCAATTCTTCGATGAGGATAGAATGCTTATTGATCAGATGTCATTCCAGGCTTATTCTGTAAGAAATATGACATTTGACATTGTACCTGAAAACGCTATTGTCGATATTAAGATTGGCGTTGCAGGAAATAGTAATGTAATTAATTTGCAACAGGATGCAGATTGGAGATCTCTTAATATTCGTCTTTATCTTCTTTATGCAGATGGAAGTGTACGTGATGTAACCTCTGAATGGGTTACAAATGGCGGTACAACAGGACGTGTTATTATTGATGGTCTCGATAATATTAATTCACAGAATATTACTCCTGATGGAGAATCTGGATATGAAATCAAGGTACATTATTTTGCATCATCTACAAATATTGATAATCCTATGGTTGACCCAGATAATCTTGTAATCACTCATACATATGAAATAAAGATCGTACCAAACTCAAATGAATCAATTGCACAAGTTATTCCTGCACTTTGGATTGAAGGTTCTAGTCCATTAGATTCAAGAATGTGTATGAAACTCTATGGACTTAATAAAGATGAAAATGGAAATCAATATTTTGTTGATCATACATATCGATTGAGAAATTATGCTACAGGAAATGCTGTTATAAATGAATACGAATTTATTAATGAAGGTAGAATGAGTCTTGTAAATGAAAACGATCCTGATAAGATTTATTATAAGAATAATAATACAATTGCTTCATCTGGCGGAAATACTTATTATCATGTAGTTCCTGTTAGATATGGTACTTTAAATTCTTATAAAAAATATGGATTTAAAACTAATGCGTTCTGGAGTGATAATTTTGTTAAATTTGCATCTCCTGTAGAAACAGATAATCCAAGTAATCTTGAATTCTCACCAACATTTACAGCATCTATTGTTAACGATGTACAGTCTGATACAAGACTTGTATTTAATAAAGATCAAGCACATTCAGAAAATGCTGATTTTATTGATTATTTAAAGAATAAATTTAAGATTAATGTAAATGGACATGATGTAGTACCTACACATATTAGAATACGTAATGGTAAAGTACCATCATTCTGGCATGTATTTACACCAGTCGAAATTACAGAATCTAATCTTTTAACAAATGGTATTTTGTATAATCAATCAAATATTTCCGAAATGACATATGTAAATAATAAAACACCTCTTATTGTAGAATTTATTAATAAGTCTGTGGATGAAAATAATATCGTTTCAATTAACGTAACTGGATTGGCATTATTCTTCGTTGATACACAAAATAATTAATTTTAATAAAAGATTTAACGGAGGAAAAATATGATAGCATCAAAATTATTGCAATCCAAATTCGACAAAGTTAAATCTTTTATTGATAACGAGAGCTTTGTATTTACATTTGCTAAGTCAAAAGCTCTCGCTATTCATAAAGATCAACTTTTTAAAAATCAATTATATAATTCATATATTGGTCCAAATGGACTTGTAGTTAATGAACCTATTAATGGTGACGTTATTAAATATGAAAGAATAAAACAACTTGAAATATTAAAAAATTCTTTTGCTATATTATATGATTCTGGTAGACTTGTTGTTAAACAAAAATCACATAGTGATGATGGTGTGTTTATACCAATAACCGCGCCAGATATTGAATTGACTATAAACGGTAATCAAAAAATAATTAAAGATTCTATTGATAAGTTTCTTTTAATTGAAACAGACAGTCAATATGATTATGAATTTGATGATATAATTTTTATTACTAAAAATAAAAAAATATATCATGTTTTATTTAAAAATAATAGAATTACAGAAGGTGAAATATGCACTGTAATACCTGTAAGTACTTCTAGTAATGATATTTCATTTATGCCTAAAAATATTTATAACTTTGGTAAAATACAACAATTTGCAGTTTTATCTACAGAAAATATTTTATATTTTTATGACATAGATTCAAATATAACAAGAGAAGTTACTTTTAGAAACCAATATTTAAACGAACCTGAAAAATTAAAATATCTTAAAGATATTAAATGTAATTATTATGATGAAACAAACGATAATAATTATGCAATATTAAATTCAGGAAAAGTATATAAAATACATATAAATCAGTCTTCAGAAGTAGAAATGATAGATTTCACAATTGCAAATGGATACAGCGATGAAATCAAAAACTTTATTAAACAGATAGAAATAAAGGATTTATCATTTGGTTTAAATCATATGTTAATCTTAACAACTGAAGGTAAAACATATGGTATAGGTGATAATTATAATTATCAACTTGGTGAAAACTATAGCGAAAATCCTGGTGATGGAAATGAAAAATATAAAGTTATAGAATTGAAATTCAACGATAAAGTATTCTCTGCAATAAAAGCTACTGAAAAAGGTACCATTTTGCTTTCTACTGATGGAAAACTCGTAGTAACAGGTATGTTTGAATATGGTGAATTAGCTATAACATCTAATAATTTAGATATATTTATATCTGAAAAATTAGTAACTATTTCTAAGGCAGAAGTATTAGAAGATGGTTCATATACACTTAAACCAATATTTAATCTTAAACTTTATAATACTTTTGGAAATAATGTATTTGTTATAAAAGAAGATGGTAAATTATATTATACTGGTGATAATAGTGGTATTAAAGTTATAGGCGATGCATTTGGTAATTCTCCTAAAATTAATGTATGGACACCTGTTGAATCTGGAAGTAATGATATTTTAAGAAGAACTATAAAACGACAAGATTATTGGTCTTATTATTTTGATTATATAATGAAGATAGATAATAATGGCGATTCTCTTAAAAACATTTTCTTTAAAATTGATAATGTTTGGATTGATTGGAATGCTTATATTTCAAAATATTCAAATGTAACACTTAGAGATTCAAATAATATTGTATTACCTAAATATAAGAAATATTTAAAGTATAATGGTAGCGATTCTATTAAGACAATCAATATTGAAAGTTTTATTACTTATTTAAAACTTCATAAAGATGCTATTATTGGTGAATTTGAAATTGATAGAAAAAATGTTCCTCAAGTAGAATTTATCGATAAAGATTTGAAAGTATGGACGATAAATAATGGTGATAACTATTCGGCTATTAAATACACACAAGACGATATTGATTTCTTAAACAGAGATTATATTGATGCTTTAAATGAAAAATATGAATTAAGACAAACATATCAAAATATAATTGATAATTCAGAAGATCCTGCTGAAATAATTAATGCACAAGATAGACTCGCTATTCTCAATCTCGATATAGAAGATCTTGAAGATAAGCGCGATGCTAATTTAGCAAAATTAGGCGAAGTTGATCCTAATTATAATCTTGATTTCGCAGAAAATAGTCATTTCAATCCTATGGAAATAGTAGGAACTGAACAGAAATCTATTACATATTCTAGATCTATTTTCACAGAACCAGATGAATATGGAGATTCTGAACTTCAGATGTCTGAGTCAGATGGAAATATCGCATCTGTAAAAGAAATAGAACAGAAAACGGTAGATTCAAATATAACAAAGCTTAAGATAGATCTTATAAATTATGATAGAATTACAAATCCTGGAATTTCTGATTCTAAAGTTCTTAGAGATGATATTAAATTTACTATTATGGATGACCCTAATGATGAAACAGAATTTACAATGGATGATCTTTTAATTTGGTTAGATGGAAAATTTATTACTAAAGATTTCCCTACTGATAATTTAAATAAATCATTCTGTAATTATAACGGTTTGGCTTCTGTTGAAACTAGACGTATTTGTGAATTTCCTGGATTAGGAGAGCCTACACAAAATAGTAATATTATTCCAACTATTACTGGAGAAAATAGTACGGTAATTGAACCTACTATTCCTACAGAATTAAGATGGAATTTATCAGTTAAAACATTCTCTTGGAATGGTGTTAAAATCGATGGACCTTATAAGATTCATGATTTAAACAATGTAGATTCAGAACTTAGACGTTTGGAATATTTCTATTATGGAAGCGTTTATTGCGGCGTATTCTCTCAGATTATGCTTAAAAATAGATATGCTCCTAAAAATACATTTATTTTATTCTTTGATGGCGCAGTTGTTCCTGAAGATGAATACGATGTAGTTATAAAAGATGGTCATACTTATATTAATCTCAAAACATTTACTAAATATGTAGTATCATTATTACAGGATTTAGTTGATGTTAGAAAACCTGGTTATGAAGGTTCTGTAAGACATATTGTATCACAGTTTGATGAAATGAATCAATTCTCAATTGCATTCTTATCTGCAACTGATAAATACAAGAAAGTTAAAATGTTCTATGATTATCAGAATCTTCGCGATGTTCCAAAACCTGGTCAGGTATTATTTAATGATATCAATTATAATGACCTTGTTTTAATTGATGGATATTATATTCCATATTTGTGGGAATCACTCCATTGTATAAGAATACCCGAAACAGTTAATACTATTCGTAGTTCAGAGAATAGCTTTATACATCATAGTACAATATGTAATGCTAAACCATATTTGACATACAAGAAAGAATCAGAACTTTCTGATAATGAATGTAAGTCATATGCTTTAGAAAACGGATTAATTACTGAAAATGAAGCTTCATCTCTTGATATTTTCTATATCAGAGAAAGAGTTAAACCTCATATTGAAGCTAGAATAAGAGAAATTTAAAATTATAACTCTACTCCACTAGGAGTAGAGTTTTATTTGATTAACAATATTATTATATAGGTGAAGAAAATGGAAAATGAATTTATTAAACAAGCTGCAAATATAAATTATTTAGCAGATGAAATGATATCGAAGATAAAAGAGATAAGAGAGCAATATGATGCTGCTCAAGCTAGTCCAGGTTCTTCTAGTTTAATTTCTGGTATGAAACGAGTTAATAGACCTGAATTACGAAAAATGAATACTGATCTTACTATGAAAGTAACAGAATTTTTAGGAGGATTAGATATATGATAACTGAATATCAAAAAACTGAAGCCTGTATATTGTTAAATAAATTAAAGATATTAATTACTGAGGCTGCGACTCTTAAAGATTTAAAAGATTTATATACTACTATTGAAGGCGGAATAGATGGCGCGGTTACAGCAGCTATAGCTGCAGCTGCAGCTTCTTCTTCATCAGGATCTACAGGTTCATCTTCTAGTACTGGGGGAAGCGCACCTGTTACAACACCTACACCAGCACCAACACCAGAACCTTTTGTAGGTATTTCAACGACATGGTATACTTCAAAAATACAAAAATTAAAAACTGAAATTAATAAAGTATTACAAGAAATAACAGCTCAAATAAGGAATAATATTTAAGGGAGAATATATGAAACGAGATAATGTAAATTATAATCATATTGTAATCGAAGGTGTAGATGGTTGTGGTAAAAGTACAGTTGTAAATTATATAAAAGAATCATATCAACCATTTGGATTAGATAAAAAAGTTATTATAGATTGTAGTCCATATAATGAAGAAGTAACTAAAGTTATAAGAAAACTTCTTAAGAATGAATATAAATTAAATAAAAAGATTTTACATAAAGAATTATTATCTTTATTTATGCTTGATAATCATATTCATAGTAATGAAATTGAAGAAAAAACAAAATCAAACAAATCTAATATTATAGTTTCTGATAGATATATTGCATCTACACTTGCATATCAATCATTAAATGCATCTATATGGAAGATTAAAAAAATAATAAAAGAATATAAAGATATAAAATATCCAGGTTTGATAATATTTTTAGATTTACCTGTAACATTTGCTGCAAGTAGAATAGACAAACGTGGTGAAGAGAAAGAAATATTTGAAAAAGTAGAAACCTTGAGTAAAATCGAAAGAAATTATTATGATGCTTTTTCGATTATCAATAAACTTTCTAATCATAAATCTACTATAATTAAAGTTCGTGTTGGTATAACAGAAAATCCACTTGAAGTAAAAGAGAAGGTTACAAAACTTATTTATGAGTACTTACAAGTTGGAGGTCAATATTTAAAATTAAAATATTTGGGTAATGAACAGAATTTAGATGAAACATATGTAACAATTTTATAAAAAATAGTAATGTGGACTATAAAGTCCACATTACATTTTATATAACACTCTTCATTAAAGGCATTACAAAATCTTTATAATTCATAATCTTCATCATTTTTGCATTCGGGTTATCAATTTCGACATCCGTTTCGATCATTTCGCCCGCAATTTCATAAATGAATTTATTCTTATCATTTAAAGATTTATAAATATTATTATTAGGAAAGTTTATGTATTTCTTTCTCATCTCTTTTAGAATTTTTAAACATTCTAAAGTTCCAAGACTAATACTTGTTTCGAGAGTAGTAAGAAGATCTTTAAGATATAAATTTACAAATTCGCTTTCTTGTACTGTTTGCATATTTATACCTTTAATTCTCAAATTACCTGTCATAGAATCATACAATACACTTTTATTTCCTAATTTATAGAAACTGCTATAAATACCATCTTTATTTCTAAATTCGACTTCTACTCCACTTACTTTAACAATAGTATTTGTAGGTATTTTTTGAACTAAAACTAAAGAGTCTTTTGTAGTTTCTACAATATTATTTATAAGAATGCCATTTTCTTCAATGAATTTTTGTTTAAACTTAAACAGTAATTTTTGGAGTTTGGTAGAAAGTTCCGGATCTTTCTTAACCATATTTCCAATATAAATATTTCTGCTAAGTTTATCCATCGCAGCTAATTTATCATATAATTTATCCCCATACAATATACGAATAGCTACTAAATGTGCACCTTTAATATCATATTCACATATTGTAGAATTAATTATATTTGTAATTGTATCATTACGCCATATTTCTTTTGAAAGAACTGTGTTGCGCAATAATGCAATTTCACCCTTAGCTGTCTCATCATCCAACGCATTCATGAACAGAAATTATTCTTCTGTGTCAAGCTGCTTGCCAGTAAGAATATCAAGTTTCTTATTAAGATACTCGATAATTCCGGATATAATATCGGTACATTTATGAGCTGTAGCAAAATACACTTCTTCATTATCGCGAATAGCGGATGAAATAACTTCAAGCTCAGTTGTATAAAATGGAATCAACTGAGTACGTTTTTGATTTAATTCATTGAGCTGCATATTTGTAAATGTACGCATTGCTTCTTCTTCGCCTTTTTCTTCAACAAGTTTATTAAACTTATCAACTTCACCTTGAAGTTTATTGAGAGTACTTGCGACTTCTTCTTGACGAATAACGTAAAATAATCGTTTATCTTTTGCAAGTACAAATTGTCTGTACACGATACGAATTTCATCAATTGCATCAGAAAGAATTTTATCTGTAATTTTACATACAGATTCATAATCTTCCATACCACATTTACGTTCAAAAATCATAGTTTTATTTTTGAAATTTTCAAAATCTGCAATAGCAGTTTTAATCGTATCAGCATCTAATGTAATTGATTTTACATCATCATCTGTGGTTTTTTCATTTTTCTCTACAAGAGATTCAATTACTGAAACATTTTTTGTTTCAGTATCTTTTCCTTTTTCTTCCACTTTACCAGTTTCTGTATTGATACCTTCAAATGGATTTTTAACTTCTTCTTCTTTTTCTTCAGACATTATTCTGTCCTCCTTCGGATATATTATTTAGATTTATTAATACGTTTTCTGTATTATAGAATATAATATATAATAGTAAAAAAGACTAAAATAATATATATATTATTTTTTGGAAAATAAATTAAATTAATATAAATGGAGGACGATATGAAAATTTATATCGTACATCACTCAGCCGACTTCGACGGCTTCTTTTCTGGTTTGATTACAGCTATGGGTGTAATCAAAAATCTTAAAGTATCGATTGATGACATTACATTTGTGCCATATAATTATGGGGATGCACTGTACATCAATAAGAAAGAAGAAATCACTCTTCTCGATAAAGTCGAATACAATGATTTTGTATTCTTCGTAGATTGTTCATGGACAAAAAATCGTGAACTTTACGATGGACTTATTGAAAAGATCGGTGATCCAGCACAAATTGTGATGGTAGATCATCATGATTCAGCAATAGACTGGGTTAAGGAAAATGCACATGATATCAGTTATGATGCAAGTGAAAATTCCTCAGATCCTGAGTTGAATTATCCTAGATCTGCAGCTGCTTTGTGTTGGGATTATTTCTTCACCAATATTCAGATTCCTAAAATAGTAGAACTTATATCAGAATATGATATCTGGTATAAGAAAAATCCTACTAAATGGGATGAAGAAATTCTTCCATTCCAGTACGGAATGAGAAACAAAGGGATTGATATGTGGAAGATTAAAGACTATTTCGAAGAATGGTCTAAGATTCTTGAAGCAGGTCAGTCTTCTGAAACCATTAAATTAGTTGAAGAAACTATTAAAGATGGTAAAGCAATTATTCAGTATCAGAAAAGTAGATCTAAAACTGTTGCTAAATCAACAGGTTTTGAAGCTTTCCTCGAAACTGATGTCAGATGTTATTTTGCGTACTTTGCTGCAGATTATTGCGCAAACTCGACACTGTTTGAATGGGGTCTTCCGGAAGAAGAACAGCAGAAATATGATATTTTCGTTCTTTGTCGTCCAGTAATTGGTGAGAATAGATCGTATATATCGATTATCTCAAATAGAGAAGATATTTCTGCTGCAGAAATCTGTAAGAAATATGGAGGCGGTGGTCATGTAAAAATTGCTGGCTGCGTCGTAAATATTGAAAAACACTATATTCGTGAAGATGATGAGTATCGTGTATTTTTCAAGGAATATGAACCTCCAAGAGAAAAGACTAACTAATAACACATTAGTGTAGTCTGATAAACAGCTAAGAGTAAAATCTTGGCTGTTTATTTTTTTGGAGATAAAAATGGACGAAATAATAGAAATACATAAAATACCTAGACCGGAAGGAGCTATGAGATATGATGTATTATCAAAAAAGATAATATCAAATATTGAACGAATAGTTAGAGCTTCTTATCATTATAAAATATTTATTTTTTATCTTAAAAACTTTTTAAAAATGGATGAATGTGCTTTTTATGAAGGGTATAGTATTAAAAACGGTTTAACTGTAGAAATACATCATTCACCATTTACACTATATGAATATACATATGCAGTTTGTAAAAAGAAACTTGAAGAAAATGGTAATTATAAAATAATGGAAGTTGCGGATGAAGTTTCTAAACTTCATTATGAATTTTTAGTAGGTTTAGTTCCTCTTAATAGTACTGCTCATAAGCTTGTACATAATCAACAACTTTCAATACATCCTGATTTGGTTCTTGGTGATTGGGAAAAGTTCTTTAACATGTATCAAGACTATGCAAGTGATTCTTTAAAGAAAGTTATGGATGATGCTAAATTTGCTCAAAACAATACACAATCAGATGCTTATCCTACAATATTAAGAAGATCTGAAAATAAGTTCATTCAACACGATATGAAACGACTAGAGGATGTTAATATAAGCAAAATGCTCACAGATATAAAATTAAAATCTATGAATTTATTAGAAAATAAATAAATTAATGAGTGAGGATTTTTTCCTCACTCATTTTTATCGTAAAAAAATAATATATTTAATATATATTATAAATTAGAAATAATACTAATAAAAGGAGAAAATTATGGTAAACATGACAGAACTTGTTTACTTTCAGGATTTAAGAGATCTTGAAAATTTGGAAAAGTTGACTTTCAGATGGACACCGCTCGAAACTAAGCGCATGACTAAAAATATTAATGGAACAAAATATCCTGTTCTTGAGGTATTTTATGATAAAGCGCAAGGACTTCATGGTTGGAGTCCAAATGAAGATTGGACTTTTCCAAGTGCTACTGAAGCAGCAAAACAAGGCTATAAACAGCCTGAATTCTTCAGAGATATTCTTCCTGATTGGGAGAAGAAATTTGAGTTCGAAAGATTCGATGAACCTCGAAAAACTCAGAAAGAAATCGAAGAAGAAAAACGACTCGAGTGCGAATTTAAAGATATGGAGAAAACTGCTATCTCGAATGCAATCAAATATATCATCGATTGTGGAAATAAAACAATTGGTGGATATAAAGAGTGCATTCGTGATGCATTCATTCCATTGATAAATAAATTCGCGCCAAAACAGCCGGAAAAAGCAATTCAATCTTATAAAGTAGAGTTACTGAAATTCTTAGAAGATCGAAAATTTCCAGTTGTGAGTGAAGTAAATGCCGGTATTGATTCAGGATTATATTCTGTATTCATTAAGAAAGGCTGGTAATTAACTAAGCTCGGAAAAGAAAAATAAAGGTAGCACGCCTCCTACCTTTATTTTTTTATTTTTTTCACTACATTATCACATAAAGAAAGAAAAAGGAGAATAATATATGTTGTTATACATCATTGGTATTATTTTAATTTCGGTTCTTTTATTCATTACAATATTTTTATTTGTAAAGAATAAAAAATTAGTTTCAAATATAAAAGCTATGACGCCATTAATTAATACTCAAACATCCTTTGATCCTTTAATTGGAACCGGAAAAGGAATGGACGAGATTAATAATTTTTTACGAACAAATTATTTAAAATTTATTAATTCTAAATTAATTACAATTAACGAAGAAACAGAAACACCAGTTTCTGAATTATTAAACAGATTAGCATCTAACGAAGAAATGGCTAAACTTACAATTGGTTTTGTAGGTTACGTAAGTGCTATTATGAGCAAAGAATTAAAATCTTTTTTCAATAAATATTATAATGTGCTGGATGAAGATAAAAAAGTTAATGATATCTTTGTTCAATATGTTTCAGATTGGTTTATGTTAGCTATTCGTGAATTACAAGCTGAATTGAGTGTTCAAAAAGGTATCTCCAAAGATTATTCAATACAAGGTAATTTACAAATGAATTCTAATATATTTATCAATATTGAAGCAGAACTTTACAAATCTTTAAAAATAACAGAAGAAGTTGTGGAACAACAACCACAAAAGAAATAGGAGGTCGAAATGTTATTAGATGCCCTTAGAAATAATGGTGTTATTGATGTTACAGATAATAGTAAAACAATGTCATCGCCATGTGGATTTACAGCAATTGATATGCTTGGAGCTACACTTGAAGTAGATACTGATGGTAAACCTTATGTAAACGGCGGTGTTGCAAATAAATTTTATATGAAAACAGGACAGTCAGGTCAAGGTAAAACAACTCTTGCACTTCAGGAGTTTTCATTTGCAGTAGATTGGTGGAATAAACATTATCCTCAGGAACCTGCAGATCTCGTTATGTTTGATTCTGAAGATAATACTACAATTGATCGTATAACAAATCTTACAGGATGGAGTCCTGATTATATAAATAAACATTTCATTTTAAGAAAAGATATTAATCTTAAAGATATTTATAATTTCTGTTTAAAGCTTGTAGATATTAAAAGAAAAAATAAAGATCAGTATTTTGTTGATACTCCTATTTTAAATATTGACGGAAAACCACTTAAATCATGGGCACCTACATTTGTATTAATTGACTCTATTGCTGCAATTAAATCTGGTGTAGGACTTGAAAATGTAGAATATGATAAATCTGGTGAAATTAAGGAAACTGAAATTTCCGGCAATATCGATGCAATGCGCGAAGCAAAATTAAATACAGATTTTATTATGAAGATTAAACCGCTTTGTAATCAGTATGGTATTCATCTTAGCCTTATTAATCATATTACTCAGGAACAGAAAATGAGTATGTTTGATATTCCTAAGAGATATCTTGTTGCTCTTAAACCTGGTGAAAAATTACGTGGTGGTTTTGAATTAATCTATCAGGCATTTGGTATTGATAGATTAACTATGAAAGAAAAACTTGATTTCAAGAATCCTATCTATGGTGAAGAAATTGATGGATTTATTGCTGAATACATGTTTATTAAATCTAAGAGTCAGGGTGAAGCTATTCCTTATAGAATGGTTATCGATAAGAAAACTGGTTATAGACCAGAACTTTCTGACTTTGAATATTTGTATAGTGTAGGATTTGGAATTGGTGGAGCAGGTGCTTCTATGTACATGCTTATTCTTCCAGAAGTTAAATTCTCAAGAAAAACTCTTTTGGCTAAATGTAAAGAATATCCTGAACTTGCGAGAGCAATTGAATTCACAGCTAAATATTATATTATCAATAATCTTATTCTTGGAGTACTTCGTGATATTGATTTTACAATCTTTACTTCACTTAGTCTTCCAGAAAGACTTAAATGGATTTATCAGTATTCATTTGCATATACAGGATATAATCCTGATGGAATTTCTTCAGAACTTGAAGAAGCACTTATGCAGGCAAAAGGAAATCCAAATAATGATTTCAAAACAGATAGATCTAACTCATACATTGATCCATTGATGATTATGTTACTCACACCAGATTCAGATGGATGTGGTCCTTATATTCCGCCAATCAATGGATTTAGTGATTATGTTACACCTGAAAAAATTGGTAGACTTTTTGAAAAGAATGCAGATGGATTCCTTGTAAGCAAAGAATTCATTAAATAACGAATTAAAAATATATTATTTATTGAACGACAAAACAAGGAGGTCGGATATAAATGGCTGTAGAAAAAGAAGAACTTGAAATGTTAAATGAAAAGTTCAGTAACACACCAGCTAATCCCGATAGATGGGATAAGATATATTGTGCTGGACGATTATTTAACACTACAAAGAATTCTGGTGCTCGATTAATCATGTCGAGCGCATTTCAAGAGCAGTGTATTATAATTAAAGATCCTAACTTCCCATTCATATATACTGGTTCAGAAAATGCTTTTGGTAGATATGCAGATTCTATTACAAGAGCAGAAAGTACAGTAAAGGTAATTTCGGTTATTTCAAAATTTCCTAACTTACCTAGACACATTTATTATTATGTGGTACAAGATATTCTGACAGGTGTATATGATGTTATAGAAGTTAAGCATTATGAGAGTTATTCTGAAAAACACGGTTATGTAAAAAAGGAAACAGATGGTGATATGTTTATGCCAGGTATGGTTATACCAGAAGGAAAAATTATTGCATCTGCGCCTACACTTGATGAAGATGGAAACTATAAAACTGGTTTCAATGCAAATATGACATATGTATCATGGATGGACGTTGAAGAAGACGGATATTTAATGAGAAAAGGATTTGCTGAAAAAATTAAATATATGGAAATCGACGAACTTAATGATACAGTAAACAAAAATATTTTGTTATTGAATCTTTATGGTGATAGTGAAAATTATAAATGTTTCCCTGATATTGGGGAAGAAGTAAAGAATGGTGTAGTATGTGCAAATAGACAAATTAATTATGCATTTGCAGCATCAGAAACTACACAGGATTCTTTAAGACGAATATTGGATTCGGATGTACCATTATATGGTAAAGGTAAAGTTATTGATATTGATGTATTTATCAATGATGAAGAAGATCTCAAAAATAATGCTTGTAGAACTCAGTTATTAACATATTGGGCAATTTCAAAAATGTTCCATCAAAGAATCATTGATGAACTTGGAAAAATAGTTAACAATAGACACAATAAATATTCATATAGACTTCAGCAATTATATGAAAGAAGTAGAGATTTTATGAATCCTAATATTGCATTTAGTTCTAATAACGGTGTATTTGAATTTGGATTTATAAGATTTGTAATTGCAAATGAAACACATCTTAAGGAAGGATCGAAAATTACAGATAGAGCCGCATCAAAAGGTGTTATTTGTCATATTCTTCCTGATGAAATGATGCCAAGAGATAAATGGGGAAATGTAGCAGATATTTGTCAGTGTCCTCCAGGTATCGTTGGACGTGCTAACTCAGATCAAACTTATGAAGCAGAGAAGAATTTCATTTCATTCTTTGTTAGAAAGAAGATGGCTGAAGCAGCAAAACATGGTGTTGAAAAACAATTTGCTATTTTGTATGATTATATAGAATATATTGATGCAGAACAGGCAAAAGCATTGAGAGCTACATTTGATTCATTATCAGAATTTGATAAAACTGAATTTGTTACAGATAATATTATGAATGGAATCTATATAAGACAGGGTTCTACAAATAATATGACATATGAACAGATTTGTGGTTTATATGATAAATATAAAATCAAACCTGATAGAATCAGAGTTCAGCGCACATTGAATAAACATGGATTCAATAAGAATCTTTTGATTGATAAAGATGACAATTTGTTTACTATATTTAAAGATAAAAATGGTAATATAATTGGCGACTTTGCTACAATGTATAATTATAAAGAACGTGAAGAAAAGTTTAAAGAGAAATTTGGTGAAGATGGATTTATCCTTGGTGATGATTTTGCAGTACCAAATGGACCAGATATTAAGAAAGATGGTATAAGACTTGTAAAAGATACAGGTAATGAAATTAAAGAAATTGCATACAGACGTGATATGACTTTGGATGAAATCATTGATAAAACTTGGGATGATAAAACTTATGTAGTAGCAGAAGATGAAGATACTGTAACTCTTAGTTTCTTATCTCAAGAACCAGTTATTATTGCATCAAAATTCTTCCAGGTTCTTGAACATGTACCAGAAGGAAAACTTTCTGCAAGATTTATTGGATCTACTAATTCATTAGGAATTCCAAATAAATCTGGTAAATCGGAAAATACACAGAATGGTCCATATGGAACATCACCAATTAAATATGGTGAAATGGAAGTAAATAATGCATTAATAAGAATTGATCCAAAAATTGTATTCAGATATATTTCAGAAGTTTCAACTAATCCAAAATTAAGAAATGAATTATGTAAAACTCTGTTATATAAGAATCCATTAACATATCATAATTTGGAAACTCCATTAACAGATACATGCGATAATATCTCTGCTAAGGAATTTGAAGCTTATTTGTTCTGTTTAGGACTTGAAGTTTTAAATAATGAAAGTGAAGATATTTATAGTGCATTTGATGATAGAGATTATACAGATGAAGAGCTTGAGAAAATATTTATTGAACATGCTAAACTTCATCCTCCAAAGAGTATTGTAGAACAAACAGCATAAATAAAGAGGAGAAGACATTAGTCTTCTCCTCATTTTGTATTTACTGAATTATATAAATATATATTATTTTTTGTATATACAAATTCCAAGGAGTAAAGAATGGAACAGTTAACTGATGCAAAACTATCAATCGTTAAAGATTATAGCAAACAGGTTGAACTCTATAAGGTATTGAATGGATATCTTATAGAGGGTAAGTGTGAAGATATCAAAGATCGACTTCAGGTCGGAGATATGTTTGAGTATTCTGGTTCTGTTGAGAATCGTATGGAACTCTTGAATCTTTTCAAGAAGGTGAAAGAAACACATCAGATCAAAGAAACTAACGATAAAGTTAGATTTGAGAATGAAATTGTCTCATTTATATTTATCGTTAATGGACCAAATGGAAAAGGATATGAATCTAAACAAATTCGTATGTCTACATCAAGTTTTGAAAATATGATCGATTCTGTTCAGAAAATGATTAATGATCATAACCTTGATACATATGATAAAATGAATGATTATCTTAAAACTCTCGATCCGGCATCTGATGAGTATAAATCATTGAGTACATATAAGTCAATGTATGAAGACCATAAATTTGGATTCATACTTTATAGCTATAATGTATTTTTAGGCGATTTCTCAAACACATGCCGTTTCTGGTATGCATATGATTTTAATGATGAATATTTGCGTGCAAAATATGCAATGTTCACTGAATGTAGAATCATGCTTTAAATCCATTTGATTTGAATAAAACCTACGAATTTATTTTCGTAGGTTTTATTTTTTCTAAAACATTGATATATTATAATAATTATTTTTTGATAAGGAGTTAAATAAAATGGCACTGTCTCAAATGAAAATTTTTTTCGCCAGATTAGGTGGCCGTGATATTCCTCTTGCATATAACTGGTATAGTAATTTTGGTTTCAATAGTACATATGATGAGACTAGTAGAGAATATACCGATTATGGTGATCCTATTTATAAACACAGTTTAATGGATGTTTTGAATAATTTTGATAAACCAATTACATTTAATACTGTAGATAAATTAGGAACTCTTAAATCTGTTTCAGATCTTTCTATAGTAGAAACAGAGGGAAATGAGGATGCAAAAAATATCATAATCTCTTCAGCGTTCTGGACAAAAGTTTTAAAATTATTCGAATATATTTATGAAAATCAATCAGAATGGAAAAATGTACCTGAAGGTACATCTACAAATCAAGTTCCATTTTCTTGTAGAGGCGATGAAATTTTAAGATCGAATAATCCTGTATTTGCAGATGCGGCTTCTGTATATAAAGAAGGAACACTTGTAGTCAATACTAGTTCATCAGAATTATTAAATACAAGAATTCTTTCTTGTGAACTTAAAATCACAAATGCAAATCTTACTGAAGATGAAAGAAATCAAGATAGAAATACAATTGCAAATACAATTTCCGTTACTCTCTATTTTAATCCTGATACATATATAATTCAGGGTGCTACAAGAAATTATGCAGTATATTCATATGAAGATCTTTCTGATCCAAAAGATGAAAAAATTGATGATGTATTATTGAATGTATATTCAAATGAAAATTCGGTAGCTAAAACAGAATTCCAAGCAAATATTATTGATAAAATACATGAAATTGAAAAGAATGGTAAATTCAAACGAGTAATAAGATTCTGTCCTACAGGTGGAACTGCAGGTACTACATTCTATATTGATAAAGGTAAATATGGAGTTAGAGATGGAGCATCTGTATTGTTTACAGATAATTCAGAAACAGATATTATTACTCAAGAAAATTGTGGTGAATATGGATACAATAAACCATTCTATATTTTTACATCTCTTGATGAATCACAACCACTTGATGATACTACAATCATTGGATATATTAAAAATTATATTGATACAAAAATGTATCCTGATGCAATTACAAATCCTGCACAGATGGTTGAACGTAATTTACGTTTCCCTAATCTTTTTGTTGAAACTACAGTTTCTGTATATCCTATTATTGGTAATTATGAACCAAATTCAAGTGCTAAACTTAAATCTCCACTTGATGGTAAAACTCTTGCTGCTTTCTTGGATGCAGCTGATATTCATGATGGTCAATATGAAATTTTCTATCTTGGTAAAGCTGTGTATAGTGGAGGTTCTTCACAATATACAGAAATTCCATTAATTGCTACTGAACATGATACATCTTCTACATCTGATCATCCTATTACTTCTCGATTCCCATCATTTAGACCTATTAATTCTGCAAATGAAGATAATAGTGATATGAATTCAGATACAATTATTTTACACGATCTTTGTGTTCTTGCGCTTTCTGCACTCATGAGTCCAACGCCTGTAGAACTCAAAGAAACAATAACTATTAATGGTGTAGAATATGATTTTGTAACTGGACTTACTGATTTTAAAGAAATTGAATATGGATACAGTCAAGTTGATGGTCATTTTGTAAACCATTCAGTACAATTCACATTCAAAAATATTAGATACAAATTCATTGATGTTGTAACTAATAGTGCTAATAGTAATGGTTAATTTTAAGGAGTTAATATATGGATAATTTAGTACAGGGTTCTAAATATCATATTCCATTAATAGCTCCTTATACATCTAAAGGACCTTATGATGTTGAAATCTCCGCAATAACTAGGAAAAGTGAATTACCTATTTATGGAGATTTTGACATCAGAGGTACATTTTTTGATGAAGTAGGTATTAAAACTTATCTCACTATGGTTACAGATGAAACAGATATTTATATCTGTCATCCTATTACTTCTTATGATCCATTTGAAGTAGACACTGGTACATTTGTGTTTATTCCAAAATCAATTGTAGATTTTGGTAATGTGGATGAATATCTTCCTGTAACTAGATTTAAGTTTGAAATAGAAGGAATTAGACGACATTTTGATACATCATATGAAGCATCACAATTTGTTGATGATCTTAATGAATCAATTCCTAATGCTATAATGGAAGGAACTAAATTAGCTAATGATGTATTATCTCTTTCTAACACACAAGAAGAAATATTGATTTTAAAATCTGTGATCGATAAAGAAGAAGCAGAACGAGAATCATATATTAAAATTCGAGAAAATAATAAGTTAGCTATGAAACGAGCTGAATCTGAACGTGAGATGAAGTATTTAACAAAATTACAGATTCTTAACGAAAGAGAAGGTATAATTAAAAGAAAAGAAAATATTATAGATAATAATGTAAAACAGAGTGAAAACTCTAAAACTGTATCTAATGCTTGTTTGCAAATGACAAATTATTATCTTGAAAGAATTAAATATATTTATGATACGATTTATCAAAGAACAGGCAACGCTTTACAAATCCCATCATGGAATGAACTTATTGCTGCACTTTCTTTAAATCAAGATCCTAATGACGATACAATTACACTTCAAGAATGGAAAAATGGAGTTGAAACATATATGGAAGGTGGAACTTTTCCAGAGAATTGGAAAACTTTGGAAACTGGCAAATGTCCATATTGTAAAAGAGAATTGGAAAAAACAACAGAAGAAACTTCATCTACAAGAAGTAGATCTGGATCTTCTAATAACTCTAATAATAATGAATAAAATAAAATTCCTACTCCATATGGAGTAGGAATTTTTAGTTATAAAATAATTTTTATTTTGTAACTTTTCCAGTTTCAACATTGATGATAGAAACATTCATGTTTTTAACTTCATCAATGAGAGCTGGTTCAGAAACCTGTTCTTTGATTTCATCAAGTAAGAAATCAAGAGAAGGACCAGCGGCTTCATCAATTTCTTTTGCAATCGAATCAAGTTCGAGCATTTTGTTTCTGAAGCACTGATACTTTTCGCGATCAGTTTCTTTAATGATTTCGAGTTCAGCAGAAAGACGAGGATTTGGGAAAAGATCTGCAAGCTTTGTAGCATCTTCTGCATCATCAATCTTCTTCTTTGAAGCTTCATTTAAATCAATAGCTGAAACAGCTGCAGCAGCATCTTCAAAACCTAAGAAGTTATTCTTTGGGTTTGTAGCAAGATCCTTAACAGCCTGTTTTGTCATGAAATTAGGAACATTTCGAATAAGATTCAAAAGTGTTCTGGATTTTGTTGCAACAGTAAGATTCATTTTCTTACCTCCATTTAAAATTAGTATACTAATATCAATATGTTTTCTGAATTATATATGTATTAAAAACTAAATTCAAATATACATTATTATATGCTATAATAGATTGACTAAATGTCGACTTAGCCGATCTATAAAATAAAGATGCGTACAGCAATATTAATATCAAATTTGTTGATTTCGAATGCATCTTGATGAAAAATAAAGGTACGTACAGCAAATGTTGAGGCATATGATGTAGATAAACCGATCGTCTCATCCTTCAGGATGAGCCTTGGATCAGTTTATCATTTTAAATGTACCTTGTTCTATTTTTCTCCAGCGGACTTAATTGTCTGCTGGAGAAAAATATCATTTTTTCCGATTTTTAATTTTTCAATATATAGGAGTCAGAAATGAAACAAACAACAAGCATCTTAGATGCTATTAGACGTGAGCTCAATGTAGCTCATACTGAAAATGGCGATGTTGCATGCGCAACATCTGGATCGTTTTGTCTTGATCTATTTTCTCTCATTGGTGGGATGAGAAACAATATCAAGAGTGCAGGCAAACTCTTTGTTAGAGCTCTGCTCGAAAATCCTGTGACCGCAATAAAGATTCTCTTTTACACAAGAGATATCCGAAATGGTCTAGGTGAACGTAGACTGTTCAGAATTCTCTTTCTTCATCTTGTAGTTTCAAAACCAGAAATTGCAAAAAAGGTATTGAAAGAGATACCACCATATGGAAGATGGGATGACCTTCTTGAAGTTTTAGATACACCGTTGAAAGACGATGTAATTGAAATCATCAAAGCACAACTTGCTGAAGATGAGAAAAACTTAAAAGAAGGTAAAGAAATTTCCCTTCTCGGAAAGTGGCTTCCGTCTATCAATACTTCTAGTATTAGTGCTAGACATTATGCTAAAGTATTGATGAATGGATTGGGATTAAAACCGGCAGAGTATAGAAAACTCTGTACAAGACTTCGAAAAGAGATCAAAATCATTGAGAATAATCTTAGAAGAAAAGATTATACTTTTGATTACTCTAAGCAACCAAGCCAGGCTATGCTTAAATATAGAAAGAGTTTTTATCGCAATGATTCTGAAAGATATTCAAGATTCTTATCTGATGTACAATCAGGAAAAGAAACTATGAATGTTAAAACTCTTTATCCTTATCAGATAGTTTCTGCTTATAAAGGTAATTACTATATAAAAGATGAGGATAAGTCTTTGGAAGCTGCTTGGAAATCATTAGATCGCGGTTCATTTGATTCTAAAACTCTTGTTGTAAGAGATGGATCGGGTTCGATGACTAGCGGTCCTAATGGTTTCAAACCAATCGATGTGGCCACATCATTGACATTGCTTTTTGCAGAACAGTTGAAAGGAATTTTCAAAAACAAGTTTATCACATTTAGTTCTAATCCTCAGTTTATTGAAATACCTGATACTGTTACTACGTTGAGACAAAAGCTTATGTATCTGGAATCATTTGACGATTGTACAAATACAAATATTGCTGCAGTCTATAATCTTCTTCTGAATATCGCTGTAAATGCCGAAGTTCCAAAAGAAGAAATGATTGAACGTGTTTTGATCATTTCTGATATGGAATTCGATTGCATCGATTCAGAAAGATCAACATACGAATACTACAAAAAAGCATTCAATGATGTTGGATATGATCTGCCAGAAATTGTATTCTGGAATGTTTGTGCACGTAATGTACATACACCAGTTACAAATGATGAACGTGGTGTAAAACTTGTTTCTGGAGCATCTGGAAACATTTTCTCTTTAGTTCTTACAGGAGATCTGAAGGAAATTACGCCAGAACAGTTTATGATGCAGATCTTGGAACCGTATAAAAACTTTGATGAAATCTTAAAATAAGATTTAGTTAAAGTTTTATAATAAAACCCCTATAACCAATAGGGGTTTATTTTTTATTATAACTTATATATATAATTACTTTAAGGAGATAATTATGAAAAAGATAATATTAATTTTATTTGTATTTTTTGCAATATTTACACTCTCTTCTTCTAATCTTTGTTATTCACGTAAATGTGATAAATGCGAAGATGCTATCAAAAGAAGAGTTGAGGGAGTTCAAAAATCGATCGCTTGGAGAGATTTCACAGTTCCTCATAAAGAAATTGATGGCAAAAAATATACTACTTACCGATGTGAACATGGGCATTGTTATTTAGTAAATGTCGAAACAGGAAAAGCAAAATTTCTTGAAGATAAGGAAGATTAAAAAATAAATTTTTCATAACAAATATTTGTAAAAGACTCATTAGCTCAGTTGGTTAGAGCAACAGACTGTTAATCTGTGGGTCCTAAGTTCAAGTCTTAGATGGGTCGAAAACCTTGCCAGTCTTCGGATGAAGCAAGCAGAAAGTTTATGGTTTTGCATATTTGTGGGTGATACTATTTTCTTCTGTAGAAAGGCTGGTTAAATTATGATTTTCTAGTCATAATTTAATTGGCAAAATACCCCTATCGAGATTTAGATCTTTAGTATTATAACTAGTTTCTCCTAGGATTTAAATAATACTATTGATCATGAGAATAAATTTCGATCGCATGGCTAGCTAGTTATAGCCTTTAATTGATAATAGATGACGATGACGATCCGATTTTATTGTTATATTATATCCATTAGATGTGAAAGTCTAGATAAAATATGCGCTCGTATCTCCAATTAGGAGATACGAATCTTTTTTGTTTTTTATTAACTCCTTAACTAATATATATATTATATAATAGAAGAAAAATAAAAAGGAAGTAAATATATGGTTATAGAGATAACTTATGTTAATGACGAAGGAAATGTGACAAAAAGAAATATTAAAAATATATGGGAACTACAAGATAATAATGGAAAAGAATTAATTATTAAAGAGCATAATCATCAATGTGAAAGATTTAAATTTGAAGATATAAAAGAATTAAAAGTATATAGAGGTTGATATGAAATTATCTGAAGCTATTAATAAATATGAACTCGATATTCATGTTATGGTTTTTGATAAAGGTAGACAATTAAAACATTATGAAATTTATAACGATAATGCTTTTGAACGTGAAGTATTAAAAGTAAAAGAAATTGGAAAAGATGTATATATAACTCTTAAATAAGGAAAAAGTATGGAAAAAATAAGAGGAAATATAGAAGGAATCATCTGGCTTGATGATTTTGCATTTGTTCCGCAAAATATAGGATTATCTACAAGATATGTAAACAATAAATATCTTGATTCTGAACTTATTCCAAATGTAGGAAAGATCTGTAGAATTGCCAATATGAGAAATTCATCATTAGAATATAAACTTAAATCATCGTTTATAAATTTAGAATTATTGAAACGTAATAATAAAATAAGAATAAAAGAATTTATAAGGTATTCATATGATGGAAAATGAACTCATAACTGATATGTGGAAGCGTAGAATGAAAGAAACGCTCCAGATGCTTTATTGTAATAAATTAAATGATAAAGTATTAGATGATATGCTTGAAGCAGAAGTGCAAAAGAGTTTAAGTCAAGGAACTCGATATGCTTATCTTAGAGATATTTATAGAAGTAGAAATATCAAAATAGATTTAAATGAAATTATGAGTTGGGTAGCTCAAAATAGATTAATAGTTGGTGCTAATGGTGCATATTCATTTGCTCCACAAGATGTATTAGGAGATACATCTGTAATGGTTATGGGAGATCTTGAAGCTCGTGCTGCTGAAAAGAAATTAGCAAAAGAGTTTGAAAAGAATAATATGCTTAAAGAAGCAACTCTTCATGATAACTTACAGACAAAATATAAACAGGATACAAACTCTACTTATGGTATTGCATGTATGCCTGGTTCATTCTTATTCTCACCTGATTCAGCTACATATATTACAACACAGGCTAGACAATTAATTGCTGAAATGATGTGGTCTTTTGAAAGATTCTTAGTAAATAATCTTCAGTTACAGAATCTCGATGAAGCTATTCTTTATATAAATTGTGTATTAAAAGAAGAGAGACATTGGAACGATTATAAAGATTGGATTGAATATATTCCTACAACTAATGATATAATGAAATATATTCTTTCGAAAATGTCAGATATTGATAATTTCAATAAAACTGCAAAAAATATTTCAAGAACTCTTTTTATATTCTTAAAGAATTTAACAGAAGAAGAAAGAGTTTATTTATATTATAAATTTAACTTTGTTAACTTTATAGATAAAAATCCTAAAGTTATGCATTTATTTAAAGAAGTTGCAGATGGTGAAGTACCATTCTTGGATCCAAATAAAGTTCCAGAAGAATATAGAGGAATATGTGATAAAATTATTGAAGTGTGCAAAGAATTCTGTTATTGTGAATTTATGACTACACACCGTGTAGAGAAATATTTTGACTGTGATAGAAAAGCAATTCTTTTGTCAGATACAGATTCTGTATTTATTATTCTTGGTAGAATAATGGATGTAATTTATAATAGAATTGGATTCATTTATAAATATCGAAATAATGATTTTAAAATGGTAAATACATTATGTACATTGTGTACTCATTACATAAGAATGAGACATGATAAGTATGTAGAAGCTTGTAATATTGAATATAAGTTTGAAAATTATAAACTTGAAGCAAAGAATGAATTCTATTATAAGCGTGTAGTTATATTTACTGGTATTAAGAAAAATTATTCAGGATTAAAACTTCTTCGTGAAGGAAATATTGTACCTCCTAAGAAACAAATTTCTCATACTGGTTTGAAATTAACTGGTTCTAGAACTCCTAAACAGGTTAGCGATTTCCAAACTAGATTGATCGAAGAAAATATTCTTAGAGCTCAAAAGATTGATCCTGTAAAGATTATGACTGATATTACTGAAGAAAAGAATATCATTATTGATATGATTAAACATGGTGATAAATCTATGGGTATTCCACAAAGATTCTCTGGTTATGATAAATATAAAATTTATGAATCTGCACAAATTTGTAGACTTGTAGAAATCTGGAATCGTATTTATCCTGAACAGAAAATAGGTAATGGTGAATATCTTATGACTTTTGAAACGAAAGTTCATAGTGAAAATCAATTGTATTTAATACAAGATGAAGAAATGAGAGAAAAAATTAGAAAAGCTGTTTATAGTGATAAATGGGATGGAGAAGAAAACTTCTTAAAGAGTCATGGATTATCAACTGTTGGTATTCCAAGAGATGGAGCAGTTACTTCAATTCCACAATGGATGATTGATATTATTGATTTTGATGTAATGGCAAGAAAGCATCTTAGTGCTGTAACAGATTTACTTCCTTCATTGAATATGAATAAAGTAAAAACTAAAGATTTTAATACTTATTCTTCATTGTTGAGAATTTCTTAATGAAACTTTCGAATAAATATAAGTATCCAAAAGAGATTAATGCTAATTTGGATACTTTTAAAAATCCGTTTCAAAGTCTTAAACAAGCAAGAGAAGATCTTTTTAAAGAAAAAATTGAGTTTATCAAAAGTTTAACTCTAAATAATAAAAATATAGAAAAGGAGCAAAAGAATGTTTAGAATAGAAAGAGATGTTATAAGATCTCATAAATTATTTGATAAAATTATGGAAGATTTTAATAATCATAGTGATAATATAAGATTTGATAGTAAAATGGAAACTAAAACTCCAGTTCTCAATATCTTTTTAAATGAAAAAGAAATTAAAATATTTAAGAAAATAAGTAATTTATTTTATTTTAAACAATTATTATCACAAGGATTGCCGGCAGTTACATTGACATTTGTTGGTAAAGATGATAAAGAAACAATTGAAAATCTTGAAAAAGGAATTCTTCCTCTTCCTAATAGTGAAAAAACTATGATGCTTCCAACTACAATTAATTTCTTATCTGATAGTAAAAAAGAAAAATTTAAAATTGTAGTTACTTATACAGAAGATAAAAAATATGTACCTGAACCAGATGTTTCTAAGAATATAATTCCTATGACGCCAAAAGAAATAATGCATCCAAAGAACTTTAAATTAGCAACAAGTAATGAACAAACTGATAAGAAACCAGAACCTGTTGTTAATAAAAATGTTGTATTAAAAACCACAACACAAAAATATCTTAATATGAATCATAAGCTTATTGAACTTAGAGATGCTATGTTTGATCCAAATGTAAAGGATGAAATTGATGAGCCAGAAGAAGTTCAGCAAAAAGTTATTGATGCATTAGATGAGTTGTGTCATTATTTGGATGATTATAAAGCAAATAATGGCGTCAAAACAAAAATAAAAGAATAATTATATAAATATATTATTATTTGGAGGAAAAGGACATGGATGAAAAATATTTACATCTTGATGGCGTAATAACTATTACAAATATGAGCGTAGCAGATTTTGAAAAGAAATTTTATGAATTTCTTGAAGAAAACAAATGTTCATATGGTGGCGGATCTTGGGAAGAAGATTCAGAGGGAAATGCAATCAATTAAATTAAAAGGAGGTATCTTAAAGTGCTTATAAATCCTTATTTGTATAAAGATCCAGAAGATACTAAAAAGATATCTCCTGAATCTGTAAAGAAAGCAGGAATTGTATATAGAAAAAGAAAAATATACATTCTTAAAAAGTATGCACAACAGTGTTTTGATGCTGAAAGTATTTTTAGTAGTTATGTAATGAACACTGTAATTATTGTAAATGTATCTAAAAGTAAATGTGAAGATGGTACTTATAGATGTATTAAGTCTACTTATTCATTTACATATACAGGAACAAATGGTGATATTGTATCTGAATTTAAGAATTCTAGATTAATGCTTAGATATTGTACAACTAGTGGTTATGAATGTGATGAAACTTATCGAGAAGGTAAGTTTGAAGATTCTAATTATTATAATGATCTTGGAATTGTATTTGGATATGATGAAAATGATGATCCAATAGAAATAAATTTGGATGATATGTGTGCATATGGTGATGATATAGATGAACAATATTTTAATGAAAAATTGTATGTTCCTGATCCTAGATATTATACTACAAAACAATATGAAGTAGATACTGGGATTTCAGGAGAAGAGTTCATTTTAAGAAAGAATAGATATTACGATGCAATTGATTTAATTGATGATGTATCAGATGTATTTGTCGTAGAAGAAAATGAACTTGAGAAATTAAATAATACAGAATGTAAAGATATAAATGGCGATATTGTAAAAGTTGATTCATCTTCATTTTATGAATTAGCAGAAATTATTAGAGATGCACAATTGATACCATTTGATATGATGCTTCTGAATACAAGATCATGCTTTAATTCATATAAATTTATATATGATTCTAAAACTGGTTTTAACATTAAAGATGTAAACAATGATAAAATTATTATAAAGAGTAGAAATTCAGATTATCTCAAAATGATTGCAAATAGAATGAATCAATTTTGTAATAAACTGAAAAATATTTATGGAGATCTTAGAGTCTATTATTATTCTAGCGACATTAGTGAGCATATAGAAATAGTATTAGATAAAGATAAACTTCATAAAATATCTTGTACATTTGATAGAAATTCTATGTTTGAAAGATTAATGGTTTATGTTACAGACAAATATCATGAGTATGTGACTAGACCTACTTTAAATATAGATGATTATTTCTATACTGCTTAGAGGAGGTTGACAAATTATGGCAGAAGAAATTTTAACACCAAAGACAACCGATGAACAGAAAGAGGTTGATTTTAGCAATTACAAACCGCTTGAACTTAACCTTGGTGTTTTCTGGACAGCAAAAGGACTTGGTGATAAGACATCATTATCATTTAATTATGTGAGAGATTATCTTAAGTTTAATTTCTCAATGATTACAGATGATGGCAAAAAGGAACAGCTTTCAAAGAAATTCAGACTTGCTGAAGGTTATAAAATCTTCACAGTATTAAATACAATTTTAGCAGATCGTATTGCTGCACTCAACCAGTTTGTTGAAAGTGGAGTAGAAGGAGTACCAAATTATTCTGAATATCCAGAAGATGCATTTGTATTCCCAACACACTATTTTGATAAGACAAAAGGCGAAGATGTACAGACTGGAAAGATTGTAATTACAACGGTTCCAGTAAATGGAGTAAACCGTATTTGTATCAAAGGATATTCTGAAACAGAAATGCTTCAGATCCGCGTTGTATTCTATGATGAATTCAATGACAAGATTGCAAGAGTATCTGCTAAATCAATTGCAGATGGTGGAGATATTGATTTCTATCGTCTCGTAAATGAAGTTAAACAGGCTCTTAACAAGACATTCGAATATGCTGCTGCAGATAAGATTTATCAGGCTCTTATTTACAAAAATAATAATAGTGGAAAACCTTATCAGGGTGGCGGAGAAAAGAAATTTGGATTTTTCAATAAGAATACACAGAGACAGATTGCAGTAAACGATTCTGGTGCAAGAAGTGATGAATCTGGCGTAGATCTTTTTGATCAGGACGATACAGAATTTTAACAATGAAAATATTACTAGAGTAAATCTCTAGTAATATTTTTTAGGAGTTTTTATGTTAGTATTGTCGATGATATTTTTGCATATATTTGCAGATTTTACACTTCAAGGTTTGCTCGGTCAATTAAAACAGAAAAATTGGTGGATTAATAATTATCCTCAAAAATTATATAAATATGATTGGATAATTAGTGGAATTCTTCATGCATTTGAATGGACATTCATAATTTATATTCCGATCTTTATAAAATATAAATTTATTTTAACTTTACCTATTGGTATTTCTTTTGCTATAAATATTATTATTCATTTTATAGTAGATCATTTAAAAGCAAATAAACAAAAGATAAACTTAACAGTTGATCAGCTTTGTCATTTATTGCAAATTTGGATAACTGCCGGAATATTTATATATTTAATATAAAATAAAAGATGGGAGGAAAATAAAAATGTCAGAAAATAAAAAAGAAGAAAGTTTTGAAGAAATTAAGTCTAGATTAAGAGAAGAACTTAATGACTTATATGAAAGATATGGACTCAGTACAGTTAAATTAGTCGTCGACGAAGATAATTTACATAGAACGGAAAATGCTATAATAAAAAGAACACATGAAACTGCTATGAAAATATAAACAATGAAAATGGAGGTAATATTACCTCCATTTATTTTTTTCGTATTATTTTAATATAAAAAATATATATTATTTTTTATAAATTAACAATATGCAATATCTCGAAAGAGATTTAATATAAATAAAAATACAAATAATACAAGGAGAATAATATGAAATTTAATGAAGATGAATTTAATTCATCTATCGATAATATGATAAATGAAATTAAATTTATATTAGAAATGAGAAAAAATGTATATTCATTTATACCTAATGTAAAAAAGAATGAAGAGTCTGGTATACCGATTGCTTTTGAATTAGCCGAAAAACTAAATGTAAGTAAAGTAGCAATATATAAATGGTTGAAAAATAAAAGTTTTCCAACACGAAGAATATATGATATATTGATATATTTAAATCGAACCGAAGAAGCATCTCGATATATAAATTCGATTAAATGTTTTGATTATGTATTTATAAATAGTAATAATATTAGACTTTTAACTAATAAGTTAGCGAATAATAAATCTGAATGTAATAGTATTTATTATTCAAAAACTACTGAAAAAGTAAATAGAAATTTTAATTGTAATGAAATGGAAATAAAAATGTGTATAGAATATTTAGATTATTTTAGAAAAAATTCTGATATATCTGATATATATCTTTTTCTTAAATTATATTATTACATCATTAACGAAAATGATTTAGAAATGACTATTATAAGAAAAACACAAGAATTATTTACTGATTATTCGAAAGCTAAATATTATAATTTAAGTGATTTTACAGTTAAATATTTACGAAATGAATTAATCGAAACATTAGGATAAAGAAAATAACTCCCTCTTAATTGAGGGAGGTTTCTTTTTATTAAAATATTTATCATTTCTCTTTTTAGAGAAATTTGATATAAATAAAAATACTAATAAAACAAGGAGAAATATTATGGGTAAAACAAAAACACAAGAAGAATTTATAAAAGAAATTAAAGAAATATTTCCAGAATTAGATTTTAGCAGATCTATTTATAAAGGATGTAGAAAAAAAATAGAGGTAGGATGTAAACATGGATATTGGTTGGGAACGCCACGCGATTTATATCGCGGACATACTGGATGTAAAAAATGTGCAATGGAAAAGAAAATAAAAACCAATATTGAAAAATATGGTGTTCCATATCCTCTTTTGTCTTCAGAAATACAAGAAAAAGCAAAGAAAACTTGTATTGAAAAATATGGATGTGAAAAACCGCAAACTTTATCAGAAATTAATGAAAAAAGAAGAAAAACCAATATTAAAAAATATGGTGTTCCATATCCTCTTTTATCTTCAGAAATACGAGAAAAAGCAGATGAAATTTGTATTGAAAAGTATGGTACTAAATTTCCTACATCAACGCCAGAAATTAAAGAAAAAGTAAAAGAAACAGTATTAGAAAGATATGGTGTTGAATATCTTATGCAATCATCTGAAATTCAAGAAAAAGTAAAAGATGTTATGATCAAAAAATATGGTGTAGAACACAATTCACAATTACAAACTATCAAAGAAAAACGTGAAAATACATGTGTTGAACGATTTGGTGTCAAATATCCTATATCTTTACCAGAAGTAAAAGAAAAAAGAAATTATAATAATCTTAAAAAATATGGTGTTGAAAATCCATCATCTTTAGTAGAAATAAAAGAAAAAAGAAAAAACACTATGCTTGAACGATATGGCGTAGAAAATATGTTTCAAGCATTATAATTATTTTATTACATATCAAATTTTGATATTTTAAATATATAAAAATAATCGGGAGGTCATAATATGACACAGAATCAGAGGGTTGTATATATTGCAACTGGAATCATACCTCTTGAAGAGGTTTCGGATGATGAAGTTTTAGATGTAATCACTAAAAAGTTTGCATCTGAATTCATTAAAGTTTGGACAAGAAAAAAATCTGGCGATAATAAATATTGCAAATTCGAAGATATTTATATCAATAGATTGATTCTTAAAGATGATGGGACTGAACAGCTCGAATGTATGGATCGAGGTCAGTCATCGAAATTGATCAATTTCTTCAAAGAACCTGAATCAGATTCTTTGGAGACTACAAAATATTATGAAAATTTTAGAAAGTGGTTTAAAACTTTCACAAAGAAAGATATCATTCCGCTTGAAAGAATTGAAAAGATTCATCCAAATGGAACAAAATTAAATCAGCATTTTATTTTCATAATAAAATAAAAATTCTCTCCTCTTAAGAGGAGAGATCTTAAAGAGGAGAAATAATATATATGGGTCGTAATAAAATTACACAAGAAAAATTTTTAGAAAAAGCGACTAAAATTTTCCCAAATTACGATTTTAGTAGAGCTGTCTATAATGGGGCTTATGAAAAAGTGGAAATAGGATGTGAACATGGATATTGGTGGATTAAAGGTCATGATCTTTTACGTGGACATACAGGCTGTAAAGAATGTAAAAAAATAAGAACACAAAAAACAAATATTAAAAAATATGGTTCAAGATGTACACTACAAAATCCGGAAGTTCACGAAAAAACTAAAAACACTATGATTAAAAAATATGGTTCTGAATATTCTTTTAATTCGACTATACTTGAAGAAAAAAGAAAAAACACTATGCTTGAAAGATATGGAGTTGAAGAATCGTGGATGAATCCTCAAACTTATGAAAAAGTAAGAGAAACTATGTTGAAAAAATATGGTGTAGAATGTGGACTACAATCATCTGAAATTCAAGAAAAAAGAAAGAAAACATGTATTGAAAAATATGGTGTAGAATATCCATCATCTTTGCCGGAGATTAAAGAGAAACAAAAGCAAACTAATATTAAACGATATGGCGTTGGGTATCTTATGCAATCATTTGAAATTCAAGAAAAAGCAAAACAAACTTTACTAGAAAGGTACGGTGTTGATAATTCTGCTCGTATGTATAAATGCTAAATGATTTTCTTTAACCTCCCCCTAGTTGAGGGAGGTTTTTCTTTTTTTGGATATTAATATAGAAAAAACATTGTATTATTAATAAGGAAGAAAATATGAAAAATGATGGAATATTGTATGATCAAAAGTTTAATGTTTCACATTTTATTGATGAAAAATTAAATGATCCTAATTTAAAATTAAAGTTTGGTAATAATGAATTTACTATGGCTGAAATTAATAATATTATTCCATCAAAAGAAAAGAAAATTGATATTTTTATTGAATGGGATAATATGTGTCAGTATATGGCAATAGGATTAGTATCTATTATAAATGAATTAATAGGTGAAAATAGAAAAATTGATCTTATTAAATTTTTTAAAAGAGAAGATTATCCGAATGGATTTGATTATGTTAAAAATGTAATCTTTCCAGATATTAAACCAGAACTTATAGATAAAACAATTGTAAAATATTATAATAATATTATGGCAAGAAGCCCTATTACTGAATTTTTTGAAAAAATGAATCTCATGAAATTCATGTTAAATTCAGTTACATTCATGTTTAGATATGATGTACCTGGATTAGATTTATTTGTAAAAGAAATATCAGAAAGTAAATTTAATGGCGAAATTGAATGTAGACATTGTGTTTATTCCAACGAAGAAATGGAAATAGAAGCAATAAAAAGATTTCCTGTTAAAGAAATGTATGTAGTTCCAGATATGGGATTATATTACTATGCAATGATGGAAGGTAAAAAAGAAAATACTACTATTCTTTCATATGCAGATCATAATGGGGTTAATCCACATATATTAGCATATTATTTTAATGAATTTGTATTTTTAGGTCTTGAAGGACCTAATGATATTACATTAAGTTTTATTAATGAATTAAAACTTGAAAAACCACAAGAGGAAAAACAAAATGATTGATATTGATATACTTTTTTGTGATAAATGGGTTATAGATAATAGAATTCCAGAAGTTAAAAATGGAATTATGTTTACTAATAATTCATTAGAACCTGATCCCGAAGGTTTACTTTCATATCAAATCTTTGGATTACCAGGTACAGTTGAAAGAAAAAAGAGTTGGGGTTATATAGATTTAGTAAATAAATTTATACATCCTCATATTTATTATGAACTTTGTAGATACCAATCAAATTATAAATTATTAATATCTGGTCAAGAAGATTTCTTTGTAAGTCCAGTAACTGGTAGGATGACTATGATTACACCAAAAGATCCAGTTCCAGAAGGATGTACACATGGTACAGGTATTAATTTTTTATATAAGAATTGGGAAAAAATAAAATTTGATTATCATAATACAACTTCGAATTCAACTATAATGCGTTTGAAACTTATTTCTTCTCTTAAACGCGAAGAAGTATTTATTACTAAAATGCCGGTAATACCAGCATTCTATCGTGATATGAGTTCGAAGAATGATAGAATTAATGAAATAAATACAATGTATAGAAAGATTATAAATAATGCAGCATCTCTTAAATCTACATCTGGTATGCTTGAAGTATTTGGTGTTACATCATCAGATAGAAAAATTCAAGATACTATTAATGAAATTTATGGATATTTTGTAGATTTGATTGGTGGAACAAAAGGATTTATTCATAGAAACGTAATGGGTAAGTCTACTGATTATTCGGCTCGTGCTGTAATTTCTATGCCAAAATATGATGATAATTCATATAAAGATGGAGAAGTAAATTTTAAAACCTCTGCTATTCCATTATGTACAGTTTGTAAATGTTTCTCTCCATTTATTAAATATGGAATTAAACAGTTAATTGAAACCGTCCTCAAAGGATCTAATTTTATAACTCGTTTTAATCCAAAAACTTTAAAGTTAGAAAGATATGAATTAGCAGTTGATTTTATGGATGATTTCCAATCAGATGCAATGGATGATTTAATTCAATTGTATGATACATCGTATGAATATAGATTGGAACCTTTGTGTGTTAGGGTCAAAGATGAAAAAATAGGTAAAGTACCATTGTTATGGATAGATTCTAATGGTTCATATATCAATGATCTTCAAGAAGTTGCAGATGAAATGAAGACTACTACTAAAGAAATATGTAGACCTATGAATATTACAGAAGCATTATATATTGCAGCTTATAGAACTTGTCATGATAAGTGTATGTATATTACTCGATATCCTATTGAGGATCAGCATAATATTTATCCTACAATGATAAATATTATTCCATGTACAAATACTAAGAAAATTACATTCATGGGCGAAGAGTTTCCAAAATGGCCAGTTTTACCAAGTGATACATCAAATGCAAAAGATCTCAATTATCTTTTTGTTGATACAGTTCGTGTATTCCCTACATTCTTAAAAGCTTTAGGTGGTGATTTTGATGGAGATCAGATTTCTACACAAGGTGTATTTACTGAGGAAGCTAATGAAGCATGTAGAAAATATATTACAAGTAAAATGAATATATTAAATGTATCAGGTGGTACTATGCGTGAATTTGCTGAAGTATCATTAATGGGTGCATATAATCTTACATATAGATATAAACAGGATAAATAAAAAAAGGAGTTAAAAATGCCAGGATATAGTCCAACTAATAGAAAAGAAAAGATGAAGGCTTCGGAACTTAAACTCCGAGCAGATTCATTAATTGCAGCAGATTCATATAATTTAACTCCTAATTTCTTTGAGAAATATAAGGATACGTTTGAAAGAATTAATGATTCTGTAAATACAATTGTTAAATCATACGGATTTAATAATAAGAATAATGCTGATATTGTAAATCCACTTAAAAATTACAATAGAGTATTATTCAATACTATTGATAAACGAAATACACAAAATGCAATATTAGATATTGAACCAAGTAATTTGGATTCAGGATTAAGATCTATTTCTAGTGAAAATACTGGTACTAATTTGGAAGAAGGAATTATAAATTCTTTCCAGAAAATTACATCGGAATCTTTTGCTTTAATGGATGAATATAGAATTTCATGTGAACTTATTCCTGAACTTAAACGTGTAATTAAATTAATTGTACGTGATATTATTAATGCTAATGAAATTACAAAAAGATCTATTCATGATGTATATTCTGTAACAGAAGATGATACAGAAACATCACAGGATGATGTAACTGAAATTAACAAACTCATAGATAAAGAGATTACAGAAAAATATCATATTGAAGAAAAACTTGAAATTTGGTTATATGAAGCATTAACAACTGGTGCAAAACCACTTTTAATTATTCCATATAGAGATATTGTAAAGCAAGCTATTGCTTTATCTAGTACTAGAAATAAAGATGGAGCTTATAAGCCATCTACTAGTGCCGGTAATGTTGCAATGTCAATGGAAGCTTTGGATGCTTTAGATATTGATAAATTAGAAGACTACGGATTTGAAAATATAGATCTATTTAAATTGGATAGAGCTATGAAGAGTGATAGTATCTGTAAAGAGCATGAAATTAAAAAGATGAAATATAATTATAAATCTCAAGAAGATATTGATGAGTATACAAGATCTTTTGAAGAGTTTGCGGCAGATATTATCGATGATGATATGGTAGACACTATTTATCAAGAAGGTATTGAAGAAATATGGGATACATATAAATTAGAGACTAAGAAAGCTGAAGAAGAAAAACAATTTAGACACGATCATGGTCTCGAAGATAGTGATAATATTTTTGATACAAGTAATAGTATTAAAGATTTCTTAAAAGATATAAATCAACTTAGTGATGATGAAAAAGAAGAAGATGCTGAAAAAGAAAAAGCCAAGAGATTAGAAACTGAAAGAAATATAAAAGCAAATATTAAGAAAAGATTATCCGAATTTGTGTGTCAGGTTGATAGCAATATCGATATTGTGTCAGACGACTACAGTTCTCTTAATCTTACAAAGAATGCTTTTATTAAACGAATGAATAAAAAGAAATTAAACAAAAATTTAGTTGATGGTATTTATATTAAAGATATAGATACATTAGATGATCTTTGTGATGATTTCGATGGTGAAGTTCTTATTCATGAACTTAATCCTGAAAATTGTATTCCTGTTTCTATCGGTTCTCAGCATATTCAATATTATATTTTCGAAACTGAAGCATATGAAGGTGCTAGTAAATCTGCTAGTAGACGTTCCACTTCTTTTGCTAATATTGTTGCATCTACTGGTTATGGAAATGATAGTGCTGTAATTAATGCTTCTAATGGTGTTTCGTTGGTTCCAAATGATCCAGCATTATCATCAGTATTCAATCCGGCAAATTTCGGTAATATCAATATGCCTATTCAAGGTAATGATATGCTTGAAAATGATGGAAATAGAATTGATATATTAAAACAGATTGTATATAGAACTTTGGCTAAGCGCATGTGTGATCCATCATTAAGTGAGAATAAATCATTTACTGATGCAATCATGAATCTTATGCGTCAAGGTTATATAGTTAATAGACAGATTAAGTTTACTAGCGTACCTGCTACTAATGTAGTATATCTTGCACATGATATAGATGATAAAGGATTACCTCATTCTATTCTTGATGGTACTCTTTTACAGATTTATATGTATCTTGCAGGTATAGTATCTATGACTTTAAATATCGTAAATAAGTCTTCTGATAAAGAAAAATTGGAAGTAAATATGGGTATGAGTCATCAGATAGGTATGACATTGATGGAAATTCAAAAACAGCTTTCTACAAGAAATATTCATGTAAAATCATTCTTTAATAATATTGGATCAGTACTGCGCAATGTTGCTACATATGCAAGATATTCGATTCCTATTGTTGATGGTGAGAAATTATATGATATTAGTACTGTAGAGAAGAATGCAGAATCTCCTATCGATACAGACTTTATCGAAAAACGATTATCTTCTGTTCTTTCTTCGATTCCTGCTCCACCTGCAATTTTAAATATGATGCAAGAAGCAGAATTTTCAAGAAGTATCGTTAATCAGAATTTGGAATATCGTAATTCTATTAATGAAAAGGAATATACATTTGGTAAACAAATAAGTAAATTATATAGACTTATAGCTTTATATAGTAAACTTGCTGTTTCACAAAATCTTGAAGATAAAGAATTGCAATCACAGACAGAAGGTGATGAAAATAGTAAGCTTAGAAAGATCGATATTAAAAATATTAATGTACGATTTGTTAGTCCTACATATCTTAATATGGTTAATATTTCAGAAACATTTACAAATATCGAACCTGTTATTGATTCATTTGCTAAGTATGTATTTGGTGAAGATCAAGATACATTACTTGAAAAATACCAAATTCAGAGATTTAAGCGTGAATGCGTTAAGATATTTGCTGGTAATATTGATCTTGGATATATTGAACAGATTGCAGAAAAAATTAAAGCTAATCCTTATGAAGGAATGAGCGAAGAAATAAAGAATAAAATTATGGCTAAAAATTCAGAACCTATTTTAAACGGTGAAGATACTGGATCATCTGATTCTGGTGGCGGAGGCGGAGGTTCTGATGAAGAAGAAAGTTTTAATTTTTAAATAATATAATCTAGTACCCGATATCGGGTACTAGATTTTTTACACAATAAAGGAACCACAAGGAACGACACCTTGTGGTTCCAGAAGCATATTGTTAATAATAAATTTACCATACGCCGGAAAAGGACAAAAAAGCGTATGTGTCCGAACAAATATCAAAAAAGAAGAACTAAAAAATCTATTTATCCCACACCATAAAATTAACAATATACAATAATATGTTAACTTTAAGTGAATACATTTTAATATAAGAGGTAACATTATGAAGAAAATAACATCTTTATTTTTATTTATATTTGTATTTATTATACAAATATCAGCACAGGAAATAATTAAAGGTATAGAAACAAAAGATTTACCTATATTTGAAACAGAAGAAGAAAGAGAATTTGTAGTACATAAAGGTTATGTATTATCATATAGAGAAGTATATGAACAAGCTGAATATGTATTATATACAATTATAACTAATGATAACGAAAAAATATCTAGAAGTAATAATTTTAGAGAAGATCCTGCAATATCTACAAAATCTGCAACTCCTAAAGATTATTATAAAACTGGATACGATAAAGGTCATTTGGCACCTGCTGCAGATTTTTCATATTCAAAAGTATTAATGAGTGAATCTTTCTATATGAGTAATATGAGTCCGCAAACACCTAATTTAAATAGAGGTGCTTGGAGATTATTGGAAGAATATTTTAGAAATTTAAGTAAAGAATTTGATAAAAATTATATAATAACCGGTCCAGTATTAGGTAAAGATAGTGATTCATATATGTATAAAGAAATAGGATCTAATAAAGTTAAAGTTCCTGAATCATATTATAAATGTGGAATATTTATAAAAGATGATGAAATTTATACATTAGCATTCATTTTGCCTAATGAAATAGAAGGTACAGATTATACTATATATCAATGCACTATTGATGATGTAGAAACTATAATTAATATGAATATATTTCCTGAATTAGATGAAGAATATGAATCTATTATAAATGAATTAATTGAATAAAAATATTCTGAGAGGTAATAAAACCTCTCAGAATTTATATATTATTATTTGAAGGAGTAAAAATATGGAAAATAAAATTTATACCGGAAAAGAATTATCTGATAAATTTGGAATAAATATTGTTCCAACTACACCAGATTCGCTTGAAAACGATACATGGACAAAAGTTGCAGAATTTGATGGAACACTTAATGGTCATGTATTTTCACCAGGAAAACATCAGATTCTTTGTATTAAAGTAACATTTGGTGATGTATTTGGACACACACCACAATATGATACAATGATAAGATTCATGATCATATAAAAATTAAATAAAACGGAGTTTATACTCCGTTTTATTTTTTATTGTTAATAATGTTTTTATTTTTTAAAAAAGTCTTTCAAAAAACATATAATCATACATATTAAATTTATAAGGAGATAATATAGATATTATGTCTGATATTGTTTATGTTAAAAAAAGAAGTGGAGAGTTAGAAGAATACGATGTCAGTAGAATTGAGAATGCTATTAACAAAGCAAACAACTCTCTTAATTCCGAAAAAGAAGGAAAAATAACTAAAACTAAAATCAAAGAAATTGTAAAGGATATTGATAATGGTATTGCTGAAGCAGTAGATAATATCATAGATGAAAGAGAAAAACTCTTAAAAACTATTGATTCTCGTCTTGAATATATAAATATGAGAATTGATTCTTATAATAATGGTGGTATTGTTTCTAGAATTGAACAATATAAGGAAGAAAAGAAACAATTAACAAAAGATAAAGAAGACGTTAAAAATAAAGAAATCTGTATTTATATAGAAAATATTCAAGATGAAGTAGAAGATGCACTTATTAAATTTAATTGTATTAAGTTAGCTAAATGTTATATTAAATATAGACGCGATCATGAACGTTATAGAATGCGTCATAGTGAACTTTATAGATCTATCATAATGAAAGCAAATGCTGAAGATGTAGAAAATCAGAATGCAAATGTGGATGAATATTCATTTGGTGGTCGTATTGGTGAAGTTACAAATGTTATTATGACTGAACTTGCTCTCGATGTAATGTCTGAAAAACAAAGAGAAAGATTCTTTGAGAATAAAATATATCCACATGATAAAAATGCTTATTTTGTTGCTATGCATAACTGTTTAAGTATTCCTTATGATGATATAGTAAATGATTATGGTGTTGATACAAGAAATACTGATATTCGTGTTTCTAATTCTTGTATGACAACAGGTCAGCTTCTTGCAGTAGGTGGACAATTACAGTCACTTCAACAATTTGGTGGTTTTAGTGCCACACATACAGATACTACATTCGTTGATTCAATTAGAAAGACATATAATAAAAATATTGCAAAAATCAGAGATGTTCTTTTCTTTAGACATCCAAAAATTTATCTTGGCGAAAATGTTGAACCAAAAGACGTTTCTATTATGGATAAAATATATTGGGGTGGTAAATTTAGTTTCCTTAAACGATATATTGCAGGTAAAGCTCTCAAATGGACTGAAAAAGAAATGTATCAAACATGTGAAGCGCTTTATCATAACCTCAATACATTACAGAGTAGAAGTGGTAGACTTGAAATTATGCTCGGCATTGCATAGTATTAACATATTATTGTAATGCACATAAATTGATTGCCACCTTATCTAAGAAATTAGATATGAAAAATTCGGCAATATCGGTGAATTCTAAATATTTTATTTTTTATGTGTGTTAGGAGAAAATATGAAACGCACAGATAAAAATACAGAATTAAAAGTCATAGATTTATATAATAATGGTTTATCTTTTATAAAAATTGGAAAAGAATTAACTATTAATAGTGTTACAGCATTTAATATTTTGAAACGAAATGGCATAACTACTAGAACAAATGGTGGTATATATCATTTGAATGAAAAAGAAATAATAAATGATTATAAGCACGGAATTAAAATAATAGAAATTGCAAAAAAATATAATGTAAATGCAAAAACTATATATAATTATTTAGAAAAATATAATATAGATCGCGATTACATTTATATTAATAAAAATTTGCGTAGAGATTATTTTAAAAATATTGATAGTTATGATAAAGCATATTTTTTAGGTTTTCTTATTACAGATGGATGTGTAACAGAAGATAATGCAATAAAACTTCAATTAGGATTTCAAGATAGTCATATTTTGGAAATATTTAGAGAAAAAACTAAAAACGAAAACTCAATAAAAATTTCGGGTCCTAATAGAAATCATGAATGTTCATGGCATTGTAAATCGAAAGAAATGCAAGAAGACTTAAAAAAATATGGAGTTGTATATAGAAAATCTACAACTACAAAATTTCCTATTTTAAAAAATAAAAAAATGATGTCACATTTAATTCGTGGACTTTTTGATGGTGATGGTTGGATATCGTGTTCTGTTGGAAATACTATAGGAATTTGTTCTTCTAGTAAAGAATTTATTACGGATTTAAAAAATTATTTAGTTAATAATTTGAAAGTCTATGATGTAAAAATAAATTCTAATGAAAATAGAAAACGTGATGGATATCATACATTATATCAAGTTTCATGGTCTTCGTTAGACGATGTAATAAAAATTGGTGACTTCATTTATAAAGATAAATCAGATTGTTATTTAAAAAGAAAATGGGATAAATTCTGTAAAATAAAAAATAGAATACATGAAAATACCGAGATAATCTCTTAAATTGCGAAAGGTTAAGAGACATCGTAACGCGTAGCGATTGAATAAATATAATATCGCCAAGAGTGCCGAACACAAAGATTATAGATCTTTATAGATTTTTTAAAATCTATCCTAACGTTAAACGAGGGTGAAAATGTACGCTGAACTTATAGGAAACTATAAGAATCATAGGATAAAAAGCCTATGAGATAACAAATTTGAATCAATTACCATTCTCATCTTTAAATTATGGTTTAAACACAACACCTGAGGGAAGAATGGCAAATGAATCATTATTACATGCTTCTCTTGATGGTCTTGGAAAATATCATAGAACTTCAATATTCCCTTGTGGAATATTGCAGCTTAAGGATGGTGTTAATAGTAATCCAGGTGATCCAAACTATGATTTAAAGAAATTAGCTCTTAAATCGACTGTAAATAGATTCTATCCAAATTACTTTAACTGTGATTGGTCAGTTCAAGTAAATGGAATTAAGAAAGATCGTGAATTAAAACGAAAAGTAATTTCATCTCTTTCTATTGAAATGAAAAATGATTTGGTTGAAATATTTAAAAAACATCCTGAGTGGGCAGAAAAAATTAATCTTAAATTGAGCGATAATACTATTGTAGTTACAGATACTGTTAATCCAACAGAAGAAGGAAGTACAATGGGATGTAGAACTTATAATGGATTTGATATTAATTTTGATGAAAAATATTTCAAACAATTACTTTCAGAAATTATCAAAACAAATAGTCTTCCTAAGAATTATCTTTATTCTGCTATGCAGAAAGATGGTAGAGGTAATATTGCTCCTTCTACTATTATTATGCCTACATATGCAATTGAAGCAAGAATAAAACATGAAGAAGATAAATCTATTGATATAGTAGAAGAATTCATGAAAGATCTTGATGTTGCTATTGATGAAACAAAAGATTTCTTAATCGAAAGATTTGAAAGAATTTGTTCTCAAAAACCTACATCTGCTTCATTTATGTATGATAATGATCTTATGAAAGGTTATATAAGAAAACAAGGTATTAAGAGTGCACTTAAACATGGAACATTAGCAATTGGTCAATTAGGATTAGCAGAAACACTTCAGATTTTAATTGGTAAAAATCATTTAACAGAAGAAGGAATGTCTCTTGCTAAACGTATTGAACAGTTATTTAAAGATAAATGCGATAAATTCAAAAATGAATACAGATTAAATTTTGGTGTTTATTATACACCTGCAGAAAATCTTTGTTATACTGCTATGACTAAGTTTAAGAAAAAGTATGGAAATCATCCATATATCAAGAAACTTATTAAAGCTGAATTATTGAGAGATTATTTTACTAACTCTATTCATGTTCCTGTATGGGAGAAAATCGATCCATTTACAAAGATTGATGTCGAAACACAATTAACAGGTTATTCATCTGCTGGTTGTATCCTTTATGTTGAACTTGATGAAGTTACAAAGAATAATCTTGAAGCAGTTGAACAAATTCTTGATTATGCTAAAAAGAAGGATGCTCCATATATTGCATTTAATATTCCTGCCGATGTTTGTCTCGATTGTGGATTTATTGGAGATTTCTCTAGTAACCAGAAGTGTACAAAGTGTGGCAGCGATCATATTCTTATGCCTGCTAGAATTACTGGTTATCTTAATGGTGACTGGAGAATTTCATTTAATAAAGGTAAACAAAAAGAAAAAATTGATCGAATAAAACATTCATTATATATGAAAGACAAAATCTTCATGATGAAAAATTTAAAGACCTGTGGTATTTAAATTGAGGGAGGAAGAATGAATATAGCTGCAGTTAATTACAATGATATGGTTAACTCAGTTGATGGTACGGCAATAAGTGTCTGGGTTTGTGGTTGTCCTCATAGATGTAAAGGGTGCCATAACCCAGAACTTTTTGAGTATGAAAATAAAAATGCATTTTTTAAAGTCAATTCAACTAAAGATACAATGGAATTTTGGTCTATTTATTTAAAAGAATATTTTGATAAAAATGAAATAGATAGACATCTTTCTATTTTAGGTGGAGAACCTTTAGCACCATATAATGAAAACTTTACACATAATTTAATTTTTCTAACACATACATTCTTCCCTGATAAAAAAATTTATTTATGGACAGGATATTCATTAGAAGAATTAAAGAAAAGATATAAAGATTCTCCAGAAATGATGGAAACTTTATCATATGTATCTTTGATGATAACCGATAGATTTAATATAAATAAAAGAGATATTACATTACCTTTAAGAGGTTCTACAAATCAAAGAATTTGGAGACCATATGTTAAAAAAATATTTAATAAAGAGATCGTTAAATTCAAAGAAGTTACTGATGAATTCGTCTCTAATTAAAAATATAAATGTATATTATTATTTAATAAAATCAAAAATATAGGGGTCTTATTCATGGGTGATGAATATGAAAAAATTAATCTTGCAACACATGCTGCACGTAAATTCTTTAATGATGAAATTTCTGAAAAAGAATTTAAAATCATTATCGACGAATGTTCTAAAGGATCAATCGAAATAGTAAAACAAAAATTTAATGAGATGTATAAAAATACTCTTAGAGACAAAAAGTGTAGAAACCATCTTATTGAAAATTCTGTTTTAACTGTTAACGAAATGTTAAAATGTGAAGATATGGATTTAGATTAATTTCAATAAATCTGCAGATTAATTCTGCAGATTTATTTTTTTATATATAATTTAACTATACTATATAAATCTATTCTATTATAATGGAGGAAAATCCATGAGTGACGAAACAAAGAAAGAAGAAGTTTCCGAAACTAAGCCTTTTATAGATTTTTCTGATCTTGATAATGAAGTTAAAGAAGAAAATAAAGATAAGAAAGAAGCTGTAAAAAAAGAAATAGCTGCTGAAGAAAAAGCTAAAGCAGTAAAAGAAGTAGAAACTTCTAAAGCTACTTCAAAGCTTGAAGATGCTCTTTCAGAGGAACCAAAACCTAAGAAAGAAAAAAAAGAAGAGGTAGTAGAGGAAAAACAACCTATACCTCCTATGCCAAAAAATAAAACTGAAGTAAAAGAAGAAAAAAGAGCTTCGAAAGAAGAAATTATTCTCGAAGCAGAAGAAAAGAATAATATTGATGAAATATCTATAGCAGATGATTCTGTAGAAATTCCTAATGAGGAAGAAGAAAATCTTATGAATTCTATTGATCCTAAATCAAGAGTTCATAGAGTTATTACAGAAGAAGAAGATACAAAAAATGATGAAGATTTTGTTGTAGATTCTGATAATAAAGAAAAAATCATTGAAGAAGAATCGTTATCTGAAAAAGAAAAAGAAGAAAAAGAAGAGCGTCAGAAAAAACTTGATGCTTTATTTGAAAAACGAACAGGATTTAAAGTATATGGTGGAGAAGGCGGAGTTCCTTGTTTATTCGCATCTGATAATCCGAATGTTAAAGCTCTTAGAGAATTTAATATTCCTACAGATAAAATTAAACCTATTGAAAATAATGATGAAGGACTTCGTAAAAGCTTCCTCGAACAATATATTACACTTACAAATGCAAAAGATTCAACTATTGTAGATCATCGTGTAACACGTTTCCCTTGTTTACTTTCTGGATATTATGCTGAAATGACAGATTATTCAATCGGTGAACTTACAAGTGTTATTCGTGTTATTCGAAATGAAGAATTAAAATTTGCAGCTAAATTCCAGCAGGAACTTGTATCAATTTATAATCATATTTCATGGACATCGCTTAAACCAAATGGTGAAAAACTCACATTTGATGAATGGGTTAAAGCTACTAAGTTTAAGGATTTGGACATGTTCTATTATGGTGCATATGATGCTACATATCCAGGTGAAAGCAAATATGATATTACATGTGGTAATTGTAGAAATCAGTTCTCAGTTACAAAATCAAATAGAGCTCTTGCATATCTTCTTCAGAACGGTAATGATCCTCTCCTTAAAGACACATTTATTAAAGATGTATTAATGGAAAGATTACCATCATCTGAACTTAAGAAAACTCTTATTTATCAAAAAGCAAATACAAATTATTCTGATAAGGTTCTTAAACCGCATAATATCAGAGTAAGCTATGGAACTCCATCATTATTGGATATTCTTGAATATCTTGCAGTATTTGAAAGTACTCTTGATGAAATTGAAGATTTTGAAGCACTTATCGACGATACAATGGATGGACATAACTTACTTACAATGTATACAATGATTAAGAGCATTGTCGTTCCTGTAAAGAAAGGTAAAAATGCAGATGGAAAATCGGTAATTGGTTTCTACGAAGTAAGTACAGAAATTGATGATGATAATCAAAGAATGGAAAACCGTAGATATATTGTCGAAATCCTTAAGAGTCTTCCTCAGGCAGAATTTGCTGAGCTCTTTACTGGTAAAGAAATTGCCGAAAGAAAACGTCTTATTGGTATTACTACTATTTTGCATAATATTACATGTCCTACATGTAATGCAAATATTTCTCGTATTCCAATTGATATGCGTGGAAATTTTTTTATGAAGACCGCCGCCGGGGTAGATCAAGTCGATCAGTTCTAACAAGAGAATGGTATGATAGTATAGGAGATAGTAAAACAGACTTAGATCAAAATATAGCTAAATCTGTAGATCAGATAGCTAAACTATTGGAGTTAAAACCAGAAGATGTTTACAGATATCCTATACCATTACTAAACTCGATGGTGGCGGCTAGAGTATCAAACCTTAAGGAATCTAGATATCGTGCAGAAAAGAGTGGTGAGATCGATGCTTACACGGAGAAAGATTATTATGGAATGAAAGCTCTAACAACAGTGTTAAATCAATTATTTAGTAATACCGGTAAACAAGAAAAACAGGGTGGTGCTAAAAACTTGATTGGTGGTCGATAAAAAATTTAAGGTGGAAAAATATGGAATCTAAGAAAACAGATGAAAAGAAAAGCTCAAATACAAATAATTTGAGTAGTTTCATTTCTACACTTGGTTCGAATATTGGAGTATCAATTTCTACTCCAAAAAAGAAGGATAAGTTCAATCCATATTCTGCCGAAAATCAACAACAAGTTCAAGAAATATATGACGTCATGAACTCTTATCAAAAGAAGACTTCTGAACGTAACATAATAGTTCCAAAAGCTGTCACATTATCAAAAAATGGTAAGAAAGCACAGTTTGAATTTGGTACTGAATTAAAGGCAGAAACTTTCGACGAAGTAGTAGAAGAAAAAAGTTTAAAGAATATTTCTTTAGACCAAAGTTCAAAAATCGTTGAAATAACAAAATAAAATAAGGAGACAAATAATGATTTCTTCAAAAGATATTACAGAAGGTCATATTAATTTGGTTGATCATGAAACTTTTAAACGAATCATCCGCGATGTACTCAGAGATGTAGGTAGTGTTAAAAGTACTCTTGGTCCTGGTGGTAAAGCAAATCTTGTACATGATCCAAACAGTTTGTCGCTCTACAAATCAAAAGATGGTTTCAGAGACATCATGGATATGCGTTATGATGATTACTTCTATGATGCTATTCTTAAGCTTATTAAGGATGTATCGGCTCATAACAATGCTATCATTGGTGATGGTACAACTTCTGCTGCAGTTATTCTTGAGAAATTCTACGTTGATCTTGAAAATCTTGTTGAAAAACACGAAGGTGGTTTTGAACATATTTCTCTTACAGGCGTAGTAAATATTCTTGAAAAACTCAAGGAAGTTCTTAAAGAAGAACTTATTGAGAAAGGATATATTCATTTCTTGAAAGATTATACTGTTGAAAACCAAAAAGAGATCGTAAAGAAAGTTGCTACAATTGCTGCAAACAACGATAAAACAGTTGGTGAATATATTGCTCATCTTTTTGACAAAATTATTGAATCACAGTTGCCAGAAAGACTTTTTGTTGATATCACTCCTAACTATTCAAAGGATACAAGTGAATCAACAGAAATTGGTTTCCGTATGATGCATTCATATATTAACCGCATTTATTCAACTGAACCAGATCGTTCTACAGCAACATATACAGAACCTCAGTTCTTGATGATCGAAGGTGCTTTATTGGACAATGATATTGAAAAACTTCAAAATATCATCGATTTTGTTTGTTTCATGAATGATAAACCTTTGGTTGTCATTGCTTCTGATTATTCAAACAAAGTAGCACAATGGTTCTATTCTCTTCGTATTGGTGGTCAGAAACGTGTCTTTGTTGATCCTAAGACAAATAGAGAACAGGAATACATTTTGCCTCCATACAAAATTATTGCAATTCAGTTATCAGCTGGTGATGATGAATCGCATGAAAAATATGTTGATCTCGAAACTGCTCTTGGTGGTCATGCTATCCCTGCTGTTACACAGACATGGGAATCGCTTGGTACAGATCAAAATGAATGGCTGAAGATTCTTGGTAGTGCAGATAAAATTACCTGTGTTCCGCATGAAACAAGTATCGTTTGTGGTCACGGTGATAGAGAAGCTATTAAAGCTCGTATCAAAACACTTCAGGATGAACTTGATCATATGGTTATTATTTCTGATGGTGGTGCAGCAGAACTCAGAAAAGCAAGTTATACAGAACGTATTTCTATGCTTAAATCAAACATGATGTCTATTCGTGTAGGTGGATTTACATTGAAGGATCGACAGTATAATTGTTTGGTTTATGAAGATGCTATTTTTGCTGTAAACTCTACAATTCAGAATGGATTTACTCTTGCTGGTCAGGTTTCAATTCATCACGTTATTAACAAATATGCGGATGAAATTGTTGAACGTGTTATCCAAAAACTCGATGCAGAAGGCCGCAATGTTACATTCGGTAAACATCGTAAAGAAGCTCTTGAATCTTCAATCAGAAGTATTTTTGATGTAATTCTTACTACATTCAATACAGCATATGATACCGCTCTGTCAAATGCAATTTTTGATGAAGCAGAACTCAAAGAGATTAAGGAAAAGATTTATGATCCAAAACTTGAAAAACCTGTTGCATATAACCTTATGAATGGTGAATATGAAGGTCTTGATCTCGATGCTGATTGTAACATGCTTGTAGCTGGTAATACAGATTACGAAACATTTGCTGCAAATGTTGGTATTGCAAATCTCTTACTCAATGTAGATAATCTTGAAACACTTTATATTCCAAGACGTCTTACAAAAGAAGAAATTCTTGCAAAACAACTTGCTCCAAATACAGCACAGTAATTTTATATTCTGTACCCATTTTTGGGTACAGAATATTTTTCGTAATAAATACTATTTTTAGTGGCATATTATATTCTGAATATAAGTAATAATAAAAATAATAATACTAAAAAGCTTATATTCAGGAGAAATATTATGAGTAATTCATTGATTAAATGGTTAGAAGGTTTATCTTCTAACATGGAACTTGCAGTACGTGCTTACTGTAAATTGGATGGAGAATGTTCTGGTGTTTTAACACAGGTTGTGTTAGAGCAGGCATATCTTCATGGTTGTTCAGAGATTATTAAAAGTGAGGTGAGAGAATTGATTTCAAATTATTATGAAGGAGAAATCTATGAAAGTCTTGCAGCTTAATAATCGTAAAAAATAAGAGTACTTCGGTGCTCTTATTTTTTTATACAAAATTATACATTTATATATAAATTTATCTATATAATATGGAGGAAATAAAACTATGGGAATTCATAGAGAAATTGATTTACTCATACCAGCATTAAGAGTTGCTGTTAGGAAAACTCTTGAAGCACTTGAAAAGGAAGACGTATTTGTTCTTATAAGCGAAACGCTTAGAGATCAAGATGTACAAGTTGCATATTATGCGCAAGGTAGAAAACCTTTGGCAGAAGTAAATGCTTTACGTGAAAAAGCAGGACTTTACAGATTAACTGAAGGTGAAAATAAAGCTACTATTACAAATTGTGATGGTATTACTCACAAATCAAATCATCAGGCACGCGATGAATCTGGTCTCGGATATGCAGTTGATATTGTTCCTGCAAGAATCAATTCAAGAGGTTATCGTGATTTCTGGTGGACTGCACCACAGGAAGTTTGGGAACAGATTGGTAAAATTGCTGAAGAAAACGGACTCGATTGGTGTTATGGCGGAAGGGGCGAACAATGGGGTTGGGATATGCCACACTTCGAACTTCTTAACGAAGCAAGAGATACACAGCATCTTAAATCAGGATTTTGAATATGGAATCTTATAAAACACTTGTTCGCAAAATTCTTTCAGAAGGGAGACTGAAAGAAAATAGAACAGGAATACACACTCTCTCAATTTCTGGATATATGTTTGAACATGATATGAAAGATGGGTTTCCTCTTTTAACTTCTAAAAAGATGGCATATAAAAGTATCTTTTCTGAATTGGAATTCTTTTTAAAAGGATATCATGATAAGAACTGGCTCAAAGAAAATAAGAATCATATTTGGGATGAATGGTGTTCGCCATTAGTTCAGAAATACGGTAATGATGAAGAAAGTAAAAAGAAAATGATGGAAGCTAATGAACTTGGTCCTATATACGGAGTTCAATGGCGTAACTTTGATGGTAAACAGTATTTTGATGATAATCTTAAAACTATGTATGATGATAAAGTAAATATGGGTGTAGATCAATTAAAATATGTAGTGAATGAAATAAAGAATAATCCAAATTCAAGACGTATTATTTGTTCAGCATGGAATCCAAATCAAATTAATGATATGGCTCTTCCACCTTGTCATGTAATGTGGCAAGTTTTAATAAATACTACAGATAATACTATGGATCTTATTTGGTACCAGCGTTCAGTAGATACTATGTTAGGATTACCTTTTAATATTGCTTCATATGCTGCACTTCTTGAATTATTATGCATGGAATCTGGTATTTATAAACCTGGTAAACTCATAGGAATGCTTGCAGATGTTCATATTTATACAAATCATGTATCTGCAGCAATTGAACAACTTGATAGACCTACACATAGATTACCAGTATTTAATGTTAAAAATTTTAAATCAATTTTCGATTTCGATTACAGAGATGTAGAAATAATTGATTATGTATGCGAAGATAAACTTAAGTTCGACATTGCAGTTTAAAACATATATTATATTTTAGATAGGAGAAAAATATGGCTATTAAAATTATTGCAGCAATGGATTCTAACTGTAATATCGGAAAAGATGGTAAATTACCATGGCAAGGAAAACCTGAATACAGATGGGATATGGTTCATTTTAAAGAAACTACAAGAAATAAAAATGTGGTAATGGGTTATAATACATTTTTATCATTAAATTCAAAAGCATTGCCAAATAGAGTGAACTATGTGGTGAGTAAAAAACATGCAAATTTAATTAATGATCTAAATGTCAATAAAATATTTAAATCAGTTGAAGATTTAATTTATTGGTATCAAACAGGATATCAGTGGTTAAAAATTACAAATAATGAAGATTTATATATAATAGGTGGAGCTGAAATATATAAAGAATTTCTTCAAGCTGGATTAGTAGATGAAATCATTATATCTATATTTGATGAAAAATTTGATGCTAATATTTCATTTCCTAAAGAATATCTCTATAAAACACATGGATATAGAATTGATGAATCAAAAACTAAAGTTTATGGTAATGGTAAAATTTATATATTTATACGTATGACAGAAAAAGAAGTTGGAATTGAACATACATATCACGATTTAAGTGATATTATGAAATGGAATAAAAATGAAATAAATAATAAATAAATTAACAAGTAGAGGATTTTTCCTCTACTTGTAATTAATGCATTTTTTCTATATATATTATATAATGAATAAAATTAAATAGATTTGGAGGTATAATATATATGAAATCTATTAAAACAGATAATGTTAAGGAAGGATTAAAGAATTTTGTAGAATCCTTTAGAGATCAAAATGATGATGTAACTAGATATGCATCAGAGAAAGTTGTAGATAAAGTAGTTAAAGGTAAAGGATATAGTAGTACAAAAATAAGTGAGAGGAGAATCACCTCTAGCGGTGTACGTTAATAAATGTTTGCTACTATTTGTAATGGTTTAATTAACATGGGCGGAGCCCCTATTTGTATAGATGAAGAAGTTTCACGTGAAGATCTAGAAAAAGCATATGAAAACACTTATTATTCAGGAGATGAATTTACTGAAGATAGTGATGAAGATAAAGAAACTGTAAGTGATATGTGTGGATGGTAAATTTATAATGCAGAAAAACATTAATTTATAAATAAATTAAAGCTAAGATATTATTTCTTAGCTTTATTTTTTGGAGATCACTGCTATGATTGTAAACGCAGATTTACCTAAATATAGGTATTTAAAAGAAGGTCTTAGTAATTATTGTTTATTAAGGCAGATAGTCAAAAAACAATATGAACATTGCAAACAGTATCCAAACGATATTAAAGCAATAAGAAATTTATACGGAGATTATCCTAGATCAGGATATGGTAGTCCGGAAGTTGAGAGATTTATCAGATTTAATGAATATTTCTTAAATACATTAATTTATTATCCTACGACAAAAAGAGAGATCACTAATTTATATAATGGTTTTTATGCATATGGAAATGATGCACATGACTTATTATATTTTGAAAGATTGAAAGAAAGATTCGATGCTATTAATTCAGAAATTATTAGATCCCTCAATCAATATTATAATTTTGAAACTGATAAAATTTATTTTTCAAATTTTAATATTCCTAAATATTTTGAATTAGCTATTAAAAAAGGATTGGAAAATTCAAGATTTGATTATGAAAATTTTAAGAAAAGTAAATTGTATAAAGCATATATGGATGGAAATCATGGTTTGTCTGTAGCATTAGATACATATGATATAAAGATGAATCAGGATTTCTGGGATAAATATACGATAGAAAACGTTGATTTAATAATATCTGAAATAGATAGTACTCAATCTATTTCTAGTTTAGCTGGAGTCGAAAAGTATGGGTCGAGGTCGAACTAATAAACAATATATGGATCGAATGCAAGAAATTGTAAGTTTAAAAGAAACCTTGATTCGTGATCGTCAATTTTTATCATCACTTACAAATGAAGAATTTATAAAGTATGAAAATGAAATATATAAAATACCTGAAAATTTTATTGAAAAAACATTAAAAGAATATGGTTATATTAAAACAAATAATTCTACTATAGTATTTGAAAGAAATGAAAGTATAATTCAAAATTATAGTAGTAGAATAGATGATTCATATTAATAAATAGTACCTCCAATATTGGAGGTACTATTATTTTATACTTTAAATTTATTTTTTGGAGCAAGTACTCTAGATTTAAGACAAGCACCTTGAACAAATACTCTTGTAGATTCAAGAGATTGAGAATCATTAAGATTAACAAAACAATCCTCATATCTTACAGTACCAGTCTTTTCTATTTGACTAAGCATTCTCATCTTACCTGGCATATTATCTGCACGAATAGTAAGCATTTCACGTAATGTCTCTTTTTGATTTGTAGTTACCAATGATGCTGTCTGCATATCACCAATAGAAGCAGCTTTTGAATCACCTGTAACCTGACCTGTAATTGGATTACTGTGTTCAGTAGTACCTGCTGAGAAGTTTTTATGCTGTAAGAACTGTTGCATCTTTCTTACAGGAATTACTAAAATTGGAACTTCTGTACTTGTTACTACAGGATGTTCAGGATCATCTGGATTTAGATGTGGAAATGCTACATATTCACGAAGTTTTACATCATATTTTTTAGCAACTTTTTCAATATGATCAAGATCAATCATTTTATCTGTTTTATTAGAACTCTGATCGAGATCTACTCCGATATGTGTATGTGCAGGATTTTCGTGCATCTGTTTCATAAAAACATCAAAATCTTTATCAGACATTCTTGAAAATCTTAATTCCCATTTTTCACCATTTGCACCACTTGGATCGAGATCATTTACTAATGCAAGTATTTGTTTTTGCGCTTTAGCTCGTTTATCATTCATTTTTAATAACCTCGTTAATTAATATCTATATAATATTGTCTTCTATAAAAGTTGATTTTTAAATAATTATTATTAAAATATATTATATTTTGAGTATAATAAAATTTTATATTTTATTAAACTTTATATTATACAACAATAAAGAAATAAAATAATAACAATATAGGGAGATTATAATGCGAACTGAGATTAACAAATCGGAAGCAAAAAATGATTCTAACGTTGTTAAAAAACCTGTTGTAATGGAAATCTATACATCAGATTTTACAAGGAAAGACAAACTTAAAGGCGAAGTCCAAACTTATGGTGAAAAACAGTATGCAAAGTTATATGATGCCTTATGGAATTATATATTCTTAGATTATAAAAGAAAAGACAATTTAATTAAAGTAGTTTCAGTAAATGAAATAAATGAACCATGTTTTGCATATATGACAGTATCAGAATTAATGTTCCATATGATTTTCTGGAAACCATATGTAATATATTCAAAGATGCTTAAAAGAAAAGTTGTAATTAATAGTACAACTTTTTATAACTTTGAAAACTTTGATAAGAAGAAATTCACAGTATGTCTTAAGAATATTGTAAAGGAATTTCTTGAAGATGCAGAGAATAGAGGAGATAATGGTATTAATGAATTATCTTATATCTGTTCTTTGTGTGTAGATGATTTCTGTGAATTAATGAATTCATATTGTGTAATTGCTTCAAATACAATTTCTATTTATGATATTCATCAATTGGAAAAGAGAAGTCCTGAATTTAAGACATGTATCAATACGCAACTTGATGAAGATCTTCCGCAGAAAGTTATTGAACAACAAATTAAACGTGGTGAAAATAGAACTGTAGATGCAATTCTTAAAGACGGTAGATCAGCTTTGATTAACTATATTAGAGGTGGTCGTCTTTCAAGAGATCAGTTTACGCAAATGTTCTATGCTGTAGGACCTCGTACCGATGTCGATAAATCTATCCTTCCAAAGATTATTAAAGGTAACTTTATGAAAGGATATTCTTGTCCATCAGATGCATATATGGATGCTATTACAGGACGAGATGCTCAGATTCTTAAGCATATTACTGTAAGAGATTCTGGATATCTTTCAAGAAAGATCAATCTTGATAATCTTAATACAAGAATTAACTATAATGTAAAAGACTGTCATACAGTTCATACTGTAAGTTATTTTGTAGAAACAGAAGATCATTTAAAATCAATTGATCTTAAATATATTGTAAAAGATAATGGTAAACTTTATTTGGTACATGCAAGTAAAGATACAGATTTAATAGGACAAACAGTAAGATTAAGAAGTCATATTGTTTGTGCTCTTCCAAAAGGCGAAGTGTGCATGACTTGTTTTGGTGAAAAAGCAAGACGTCTTAAGGGTACAAATGTCGGTGGTCTTCCTGCGATTAAATTTGCAAATCCAATTTCTAAACGTTTGATGCGTGCTAAACACTTTACCACAGCAAACTCTGTAGATATTAAATCTGAATATTTGAATAAGTATTTTAATGAAGAAGCAAGAAAACTTTATTTCAAACCCGAAATGAAGAATAAAGATGTGTATATTTGTATTGATCGAGATATTGTAGAAGATATCATGAATGGTGCTACAGATGTTGAAGACGAATTGACAGATTCAACAACAGCAATTGAATCTATCGTAGTACAAGATGGAGAAGAAAGATATACAATTGAATGTGAAGGTCTCTTCCTCGATCTTACTAGTGAGATTCTTGAAGAAAAAGATAAATTTATTATGCAATATGATTCTGAAGAAGCAATGATTCCTATTAGTAAATTTGATAATGATGTTCCTGTATTTAATATGATCGTAGTATCAGAAGCAGTACAGTTATATCTTAAACAAATTAAACGTACAATCGATTCTTCTAAATCAAAAACATATCCATCACCAGATGCATTATTGAAAGATATTTCAGATGTATTAATTGATATGGGTATTGCAGGTACATCTATTATTAATATTGAAACTCTTATTTATCAGATGGTAAGAGATGTCGATAAATTATATGAAAGACCAGATTTTAGAAATACAAGTGTAGCAGAAAAAGAATCGATAATTCCATTATCATCTTCAATTTCTAATAGTGATATTTATACTGCATTTGGATTCGAAAAGATTAAGCAGCAGGTTACAAATGTAGATTCATTCTTGAAATCAGGTAATGGAATCTATGATCCTCTGTTTAAAGTTAAGAAGGCAGAACATCTTATTCCTGTAGATAAAAGTACTATTCTCAAAGCTTTATCTAAATAGGAGTAAGAAATGAAGAATAATAATAGTAACTAACTATAAGGAGGTTTAATGTTACGTACATTATATATTGATAGAAGTAGAATAGCATTAACACCTTATAGATTAGGCGAAGCAAAAACATTAGAGAGAAAGTTATCTATTTATGATTTCAATCTTAGACAAGTAACTATGAAATTATTTAAATATGATAATGATAATCAAACTCTTTATGTTCCTAAAGGTTTCTCTGTAAATGAAACATTAAATTTATTAGCTACAGATACAATTGTTGAAATTGATCAAGTTGATAGAACAAATCAAACATCTCCTGGTAGAGATATTGTATTAACTATGCGACCAGGTATCGGTGCAAGAGATGAACATCAAATAAATTCTATTTCATTCTTACTTGAAAAAGATGATAAACAACAGAGATTTTTAAATATTGATACAGGTTTTGGTAAAACATTCTGTACAATAAAAGCTGTATCAGTAATTGGTAAAGCTACAATGATTGTAATGGCTAATAGTAATCTCATGAAACAATGGATAAAATCGTTAAAAGATTTTACTACTATTACAGATAATGAGATTGAAACTATTTCAGGTAGAGATACTGTACAAAAGGCAATTAATGCTAAAGAAAAAGCAAAGATTTATATTTGTTCCACACAGACATTAGCGATATTATCTGAAGAAAATAAACTTCAAGAGTTTGTTGAAAAATGTGGAATAGGTATAAAAGTAATAGATGAAGCACATGAAATGATGTCTGCTGTAGCCTTGATCGATTTAGGTTGTGATGTTTGTAATAACTTTTATCTTACAGCAACACCTGAACGTTCGGATACAAGAGAAGCTCTTTTATATAATAGAATAACAAAAACATTCTTAAGATTTGGAGCTTATACTACAGATATTATGCAGTATGTGCATGTAAAAAATGTATTTATTAATACTTATCCTACAGGATGGCATAAACGAATTTGTAATACAAGACAAGGATTTTCTGCAGTATTGTATGAAAAATTCATTTTCAAGAATGATAGAAAAAAGACGTTTTTCTATTTGATTTGTAAATATGTCTGTTCAAAGATTTTGAATAATGATCCTGATGCAAAGATATTAATTGTATTAAGTATTAGAGATAGTATTAATGAAATTGCAAGATTGTTTAAACAAAATGATCATATTAATTGTGGTATATTCACAAATGATACTGATCCTGATAAGAAAACAAAACAATTAAATAAAAATATTATTCTTAGTACCTTAAAAAGTTCTGGTGCAGGTATGGATATTAAGAATCTTAGATGTATAATTAATTTTGTACCATTTAAGAGTACTGTACTTTTACATCAGTTAATGGGACGTCTTAGATATATAGAAGGAAAAGCTTTATTCTACTTTAATATAGTGGATGAAGGATTTGAAAATATTACAAGACAAAATATAAAACGACAATATTTCTTCAGAACAAAAGCCGCAGATATAAAAAATATGCGATTAGATATGAACGTTATATTATCAATGCTATATAAAGATAAACTGAAAGATGAAGGGGACATCGATGACTAATTTGGAAAAGGTTAATAAATTTTCAAAGACATACTTCAAAGTTGATGATTTTACAGCAAAACATGTTGTCTCATTAGCGAATTATGGAATTGATAATAAAGGAAAAGACGTAACACGAAGTCCAGTATATGTATATGATGTATCTGATAAACGAACACATGAAATTAAGAAAGCTTTATCTATAAATACTAGTGATACAATTGTACTTTCTAACAATAATCAGAATAGTATAAAGATACCTAGTAAGAGTTCTAAAGAAGGAACTGAAAACTTAAAAGGTGGTGGATTTATTTATATAACTCCACAAGATTTTGATAAAGTTCTTGAATGTTTGGAAAAATGTGTTTCGTGGCTTTGTGATGAAGAATATGCTTCTTTATTTACAGTAGATGCAAACGGTAATACTGTTGGTGTAACTGAAAATAATGAAGTAACTGTTGCAAGATTTAAACAAGGTTGGTTAATGTTTAAACCTGCTGTTATATTTGATAAGAATGGCGCAGGTTATCAAGGTATATATATAAAGTGTGATAGAGGTGTTTTAACTTCTCTCACAGGAAGTGAATTCAAAGAATTCTATAACTATACAAAAGAAATTATGATAAATTTCTATCAAAGTGGATTAGCATTATATAATGCTGGTGTACTTTCAATGATTCTTCATAAGGAGTAAAGAAAGGATATGGGAAGAACTCTTACAAACGTAGAGGAAATTAAGCAGTTCTTAACGTATTATAATAACAATATCGATACGGACGAACGCTTACTGATACAAAACGATCCGTCAAAATTATATATATTTGAGAAAGGAGATTATATTAATTTTGATAATAAATTTTGTATCTATATGGGATTTGTAGTAAATCCTAAAGACGAGATCGAAGAACAAAGCTTTGCTTTGTATAGGATCGGCAGGCGTGTGTATTTCCATAAACCGCCTGTAAAAATAAATACAGAAATAAAACCTCTTAAAAAGAGGAATGTTGATAATAGTGAGTTCCTTGATGTTACAGTAAATGAAAAAGATAATGAATTAATGCAAGTAGTTAAATTCTTATTAAAAGGTATGCGAGTTAATACATTCAAGAGTCTGTTCACAGATGTTAGTGATTTTAATAATATAAGACGTGAAATTACTAATGGAAATGGACAGTTAACTTGGAATAGATTTACACTTATTCTTGATTTATTAGGATTTGATCACGTAGTTGCTGCTATTAAGAAAGATGGAGAACTTATTGGTGATAAATCAAACAAAGAAAAAATCAAAGAATATTATATGCGTGAATCTGGTACTTCTCCTATACTAGAAGTTCAAGAAGAATCTGAATCGTCGTATGATGAGGAAGAAGATCTTGATATTGAATAAAACTAAATAAATACGGTCATATGACCGTATTTATTTTAATATTTTATATGTATATTATTTATAGTATAAATAGGAGGTTATTTTGAGTTATACAGAAGAATTTGAAAAAATGAATCAAAATACATATAAAACAGGTCCGAAACCAATTGAAGAATTTAATTATGCTGTAATGAAATGTTTTGGTTCTATGAAATATTTTATGAATGAATGTGATACTAAATTAAAGCGAATTCATGAAAATGTATCTAGATTTGATGAATCAGATTATAGATGGAATTCTTATCATAAGAAAAATATTGATCCTTTAAAAGATGTACCATATATTTTTAATAAATTGTCTGAATTGTATATTTCAATTAAAACATATTGGAATATGATGGGTTCTTTAATGTTGCCTATTCGAAACTATTTACCAAAATTATCAGAATTTTATATTTGCTTCAAAGATTTATTGAATGTTGATGTGTTAAATAAAATCAAATTCGGTAAACATGTATTTGATGAACTTAGTGATGTCAGTAAAACAGAATATGGTGAAGGATATAAGACATTTGTTGAAGGACTAGGTACTATAATGCATTCTGTAGAAAAAGTATCTATTCTTTCTGAAATTATGGGTGAAAAGAAAGATAATATAAATTGGGCTTTCGAAACATACATGAAATTAAACATTGGCGGTCTAATGAATGTAGATTTCGATGGTGAAATCAAAAACCATATGTTTCTTGATGCATTTAATCTTATTATTGAAGATATGATGAATAATGCAAATGAAGAACAAAAGAAAATTTTATATGGTTTCGATATTGAAAGAGTAGTAATTGGCGTTATTAACGTTCTTCTTTATAAGTCATATGAATATATGACTACTAAATATATTGAAGAATTTAAATATGTATATGAAATACTTAATAAAAATACAGATAAAAGAATAATGCAATATTTACCTTTCGATGGAAAAATCGAATAATAAAAGCTGAGGGAATTATCCCTCAGCTTATTTTTTTACCAATTTCTTCGTTGCATTGCTTTTTTTATTTCATTTAAATGCTCGTTCATTCTAGCTTTTTTCTCAGCATATTCTGCTTTAGTTTCAGCTTTTTTATTATCTCTTTCTAATTCTTTTTCGCCTTTTGTCTTGACGTCTTCTTCGTGTTGAGTATATTGTTTATGAGATTTAAGACTATCTGCTTTGTGACCAGTATCATATCTTTCATCTCTATGCATAGTTTCGGTATGAAGTAAACTAACTAAACATTCTTTACATAGATTATCGATACGTGTCATCATTACAAAATAAGATTGAATAAGATCACTTATATAACCTTTCATACTTACAAGATAATCATATCCTGCAATAATTGCTCTCCAGCAATGTTTGAATTGTTTAGTAAGTTCTCTCTTTTCTTTCTTAGGTTTTTGTGAATTAGCTACAAGATCATTTATTTTCATTTTAAATTTTTCAGTAGAATTCTTTCTAAGTTGTTTTAACATCTTATAAGAATCTTCTTGTATTCCTTTTGTAAGTAAATCTGAACAAATAACAGTTACTTCAAAAATAGGTTCTTTTTCATTTTTTGCAATTAATTTAAAAGAATCTGGTGATTTAAATATATCTGATACACGTTGATCAAAAGGTTTCTCATCAGGTCTATCTACAAATAATGAAACTATAGCATGGTTACTTGGAGGTAATTTATTATTTTCAGCTATACTTTCTGCTGTATATCCATATATTTTATTATTCTTAAGAATAAGTTCGCCGATTTTAAAACACATCGAAGTAATAAAATTACCTACAATTGAAGATGATTTGACTGTATCATTCATATACATTCCGCCATACTTCTTGAGCATATTAAACATATCTTTTGGATTAGATGAAGATTCAAATTTTTTAGCAACATCAATTAATTCGTGTTGCATATCTACAAATCCGTTTGATACATCTGTAATATACGCATGGCCTTCTTCTTTAAGAATTTGTACAGGATCACCTTTCATTCCATTTTCCATAATAGGAGCTTCATCTGCATATCTTTCATATAATCCTTCAATACGTCCCATATATTTCATATAGAAAGCATGGTTCTTAGCTCGCATTCTAAACATTTTAAATTGCTTTCTTACTTTATTAATACGACCAGGAAGTGTTTTTAATGTTTTAAATGCTTTTGCAAAAGGATTAGATTTTTTATTTGATGTAGTTATAGGATTATCAGCTTCTAATCCAAATAAAGGATCTTCAAAAGCTTCGCTACCAAATGAATTCATATCATCAAAATAATCACCTATATTAAATAAATTGTTTGAATTTAATACAGTTTCAGATTCATCATTAACAAACATAAGTTCATCTACATTTGTTTCTGGATCAATTAATTCTAAGAATCCTGACCAGAATAATTTAGTATCTATAATATTCTTAATTATAGATTCATATAAATTATAGAAAAGATACATTAAATCTTTTTTACATTTTTCAGTATCTTCTTTATTAATTTTTGATTTATTTTCATCAATTTGTTCAACAACTGTTTCTTCTATTTGAATATCGAGAATCTTATTAGGAAATTCTGTTATCCATTTAAAAATAGATTCATAAAAAGAATTATCACAAATAGAAAGAATATTTTTAAAATTAGTAATATCACCAAATGTATTAAATACTTTTTCTTCATTTCTTTCATTTAATTTATTAATACATTCCTTGATATTATTAATATAAACTTCGAGTTCACATAATTCAACATTTTTATCTAAATTATAAATATTTTTAATACTTTTATCTAATTCAATAATAAGATTATCAATTTCAAGTTTATTAGAATATTGATATATTTTATTTAAATCAAATTCTAAAAATATATCTGGAATTTCTAATGATAACGTTTTTTGAATTAGATCTTCGTCTAAAGTTCTAAAAAGTTCAAGATCTTTATAATTAGAGTTTTTTGTTGATTCTATTAATTCGAGAGTTTTAGATGAGAATGTATAAGGATCTATTTCATTCTTAGAAAGAAAATCCTCTATTTCATAAGGTTCGCATAGTATATGCGTATTTATATTAGTCATAATAAAACCTCTTTTCTTCTATTATAAAAGAATGTTTTTTATAATATTAAATTATTAGCTCAACAAAAAGATATAAAAGGAGATAATTATATGGCTAAAATGGAAGATAGAGGTCCTTTAATAATTCCAAAAGAAAATTTATTTATTAAAATAGTTCTTTTTATTTGGCAATTACCACAAAATATTATAGGATTTATAGTTTATTTATCGTTAAAGAAATATATTAAAAAAGGAAATATTTATTATTTCTTTGATTTATATGATAAACACGAATCTCATAATCCTTATATGTATGTAGGCGAAGATTATGATTATAAAGAATATATGGTTGTAGAAAAAGAGAATTTTAATTCTATATCTTTAGGTAATTTTGTACTTATAAAGAAACCATTTGAATTATTTACTGTATTGCATGAATATGGTCATCAAAAACAGTCTAAAAAATTAGGTATTTTTTATTTAATATTTATAGGATTACCAAGTATAATTTGTAATATTTATGATAAAATATTTCATAAAAAATGGACTAACAAAAAACGAATTGAATGGTATTATAAATTGCCTTGGGAAAAGAATGCTAATAAGTTAAGTAATTTAGAATATAGTTCCGATAATACTTTCAAATTTATCAAATAAAAATATATTATTTTATGTAAGGAGTAATTATGAATGTATTTAATGTATATCAAGAACCAATGATTAAAAAGTTAGATATTACTGACTTTGAATATATGGATGATGAAAAACGAAATAAATTATATAATTTATATAATCATTGTTGCAAAAGATGTGCAACTGAAGAAAAAACTAAAAAAGAAATATTCGAAGAAGATGTTGAAGAATTAGAAGAGAATATATACAAATCTTTAATAAAACAATTTGTATCTCTTACATTTTATAGACATTCTGGTTATAATAATGAAGCTAGTGATATTAGATGGCTTAAAGATAGAAATCCTAATGCTAAAGTAGTAGGAATAATGTATTCTGGTGGTTTAGATTCTACAACATTAATTTTACGAGAATTGGATAAAGGAAATATAGTAATACCTATAATGAATAAGTTCAATTCTTCTGAAGATGAATCAACTATGTTTAAATATATGATGGCTGAAATAACTATTCATAAAATTAATGAAAGAATACATGATTTAAATCACGAAAAAAGAAATGTAGAAAGAAATAAAAAATATTTATTAGTAAATCCAATAGTTTGTAATTTTGTTAAATTTGGATGTTTACAAGCTGGTGATTTTGTTTATACACAACAATTATTTACATCAGTTGCGCCAGCCTGTATAGGATATGAAAGAATTCATCTTATTGATAAAATTATGATCGGAACTGTTTTAGGTGATCAAGGCGTAAGTTATATTAATGATATGAAAAGATTGTATTCATGTGCATTAAAATTTCAAAGAGAACCAGAAAAAGGAAAAACTAGCAATGTTAGCGAAAAAGACACTAGCGCAACTTTAGAATTTCCTCTTATGAAAACTGCTAAATTTGAAGTTGCAAGTGAATTTGATTATTTATGTTATATATTTGGATTTTCAGATAATAACGTATTACCTACATTTTCATGTGAAAATTTACAAATAAGATATAAAATAGTATTTAAAGATAATAGTATTTATTTAAGAATAAATACTCTTCCGTGTAAAGTTTTAAATAATAAAAGAACAATTTGTGGTTCATGTAATTTTGATTACGAAAGAAATATAGATGCATATAGAATATATTTCAAAATAGATGAACAAGATATTAAAGATGGAATGAAAAGTGAAAAAGAAATATTACAAAAATATTTAAAATTATTAGTTTATAATTTTAATAAATATAAAAATGAAAGAAAAATAAACAAGATACCAAATAAAAAACCTGGTGTTTATTTAGACGGATATTATTATGATGAAGACGAGAATAAACTTAAAGAAGTCAAATCTATAAAAGATAAAAAGACATTAGATAAACTTAAAACAGCTCGTGCAGAAAAATGTGGAAATCAGATTCCTTATAATAAAATTAAAAGAAAAGAAACTCTTCTTGGGGATATTATAGAAGATATACCAAGAAGAGAAAAAAGATTTAGAGATATTGATAAAAAACATTTTGATGCTATAAATAATAAAGATCATGATAAATTCATGTTTCCTGCGAAAAAATAATGATATAAAATAATTCTCCGGAAATATTTCCGGAGAATCTTAATTATTATTTAAATATTGATTTTTTTAATTTATACAATAGTATGTATTTTTAATTTACATTCTCCGCCACAAATTTTTTTTCCATAAGCAATTTTACATATATAATTATTTATTTTAACTTCTTTAACACCATTCTCATCACCTATATTTTTTGCTAAAGATTTTTTTATAATCTCTTCTATTTTTTTAGTATTTAATTTATTATTTTGTTCAACTTTAGCCGCCGGAACACCTAAATTAATTTCAAAAGCAGCTAACATATTACCTTCACAATCTTCCTTATCATCATTTATTTTTTTCATCGTTACTTTTCCGGAATATTTATAAATACTATTTGCTATTGTTTTAAATTGACCATCAAAATATGCTTCATTTCTACTTTCATTGAAATCTGATTTATCTTTTAAAACTGTATCACCAAGACTTTTCGAAGGTCCTTTCATACATTTAATGATATATTTAGCAAATTCGTTTTCAAAAAGAGTATTATCAAGTTCTTCCATACCTAATGAACTTTTTTGTACAAATTGATTTTCATCATAAATCTTCATATTTAAAATCTCCATTTAATAGTAAAAATATTTATATTATATTGTTTTTTTTTTGATGATGTAATTTTTAGTATTTAATAAGATTTATCAATATATATTATTAAATGAATTAGTATTGTATACTAAATAAAATAATATAAAGGAGGACATCATTATGAGTAAATGGATGTCAAAAGATTGGGTCGAAAGTCACCTTAAAGGATCTTATGCAACAAAGGTTAATAAAACACTTGTTGAGATTGCAAAAAAGATTGACACTGTAAAAGATGTTCCATCAATGGTATCTTTTGCAAAAGAAATTATTGCAATCAAAGGTTTGAAACCTCTTGATAAGATGGTAATTTGTGCACTTGATCCAATGTTGGTTTCAGATGAAGCAGATGAATATGTAAAGAAGTTGGAAACATTTGATCCAACTAAAGTCATTGTTCCGTTTCATTATCCATCTATCTATATCAATACATATGGATATGATGAAATTTTGGAATCACTTCCAGAAGATGAAGAAGAAACAGAAGAAGATAATTCTGCTCCTGATCCTGAAACAACAACTACAACTACACCGCCAACTGGTGGAGCTGCATAAAAATAACCATCGGGTATTAACCCGGTGGTTATTTATTAATAGTTATTTTTTGTATTAACCATTAATAGCAGTGCGTGCCTTATTCAAACGATCTTTAGCAGATCCTTCCTTAGGTACTTTCTTTCCTGTTTTTGTATCAGCAAGAATAGCACGAATAGCAGCAGCGGCATATGAACGAAGTTTAAGGTAATTAGCGAATACGCCATAAAGAATACCTGCCTGCATAGTACCAATGCGGTTAGCATTTGATAATGCTTTAATAGCAGCACGTGTAGCCTTAACAGCTGCATTTGCTTCTTTAGCATCTTTATTACCAGCTTCATCCTTCTTCTTAGATGGAACAGCTACTTTCATAGCGCCAACAAGAGAATTACATTTCTTAAGTGATTCATTGAGAACCTTAATAAGTGCTTTTCCATCTTTTACAAGACCGTTACAAGCATTGAGATCATCTTTAGTAAGAATTTCTGGCTTAACGATTGTAAGATATTTTGTAGCGCTTATTGTGATTTTCTTGAGTTTTGCAGCACCAAATACTTTTTCGTTAGCTGCAGCAGTAGCAGAACCAAGTTTAGCAACTGGTACTTTCTTTCCGTGCAAAGTAACGTATGTTTTATTTAATGCATCAAGAGCATCTTTTGCAGCACCTGAAGCTACAATTGAAGCAGTTGCACTTCTATCTGTTCCTTCAAAGAACTTAGAAGCAGTGTTGTTGATTGCAACAATGCTCTTTGCTACTTCTGTAGTATCAGCATTTACATCTTTGATGAACTGTGCACCAGATGAAATTCCCTGAACTGTAGGAATGATAGCTTTAATCTGAGCATTTGATTTTGTTGGAGAACCAGCAGCTTTATATTTTTCAATAAGTTTAGCCTGTCCCTTAGCAAACTGTGATCCTACCCAGTTCATAACCTGGCGAATCCAGTTAGTAATTGACTGGATGAGCTTTTTGATTCCTGCAACAATTGCAGTAAATGCATTCTTCATTGCTTCTCCGAAACCTTCGCAACCAAATGTGAAAGCATCGAAACCTTCAACTCCATATCCTTTCTTAATTTCTGCAGCAATAGCGAAACGCTGATTAGCAGCATTGATCTGCTGTGTAGCATACTGCTCAAGCTGTTTTGCTTCTCCGAGGAGATTATATGCTTCAGAACCGAAAGTTACAACTTCTGTATCATGACGATCTGCCAATGGACTGAGAAGACCAAGCTTATTTGAAAGTTCAAATGAAGCAAGATTATCTTCATTGCCGCGTGTAGCTACTACACCAGCTTCGAAGTCTTCGATACCAAAATCAGAAGCAAGAACAGAAGAAATTGTATTTTTACGTGTACTCATATTTAATTTCTCCTTGATCAAGGTTAATTAAGAAATATAATTATTCCTTAATCATAATAAGATTAATCTTTTTATTTGCCGTAAGTCGTGGTCATTTTACGATAAATAAATTATAATTATATGTTACCAAGTTTTATTTCTTTTTTGATATATAATAGAAAATAATTAATTCATATTTTATAAATATATTATATTTTGTATAGGAGAAAATAAAATGCATAAAGATCAAACTGATGAATATTTTGAAAAATCAAGAATTAAATTTCATGTAAATAAAGCTGTTAATTTAATTAGAATTCATGGAAGTGAATTTATATTTAAAACAAAAGAAGGAATGAATTTTAAAAAATCTATAATAAAAGAATTAAAAGATATTGATGATATCTTAGAAAGAACTAATAAAGATTTCTTTAAAAAAGATTTTGGTTATATTTATTTAAATATAATAATAGAAGAATCTGTTAAAAAGGTAATAAAAGAATTAAAATCTAGAGAAATAATAGATTTAAAAGATAAGATTGAAAAAATAGAATCTGGATTAAATAATAGATTAGTTCATTATACTGAATATGAACGAGAAGAACTTAATCAGAAAAAAGATAAATTAAATAAGAAATTAGAACAAAAAATAAAAGAATTTGATAAAGAATATAAAAAATCAAAAGAACCTGAGAAAAATATAGAAACTTTAATAATTGATCAAGTTGATAAATTTGAAGAAAACGAAGAAGTTAAATCTTCAGAAGATAAATTTGAAACTATATGTAAAGAATTAGGTTTATTTTTAAATTATAAATAAAATTAAAATTATCTATATTATATCATTAATATAGATAATTTTTTATAATAAATATTGGTCAAAAACATTTTTTTATATACTAAATATATAGTATTATATAGTATAAAATAAAATAGTAAAAATATCTTTAATAGGAGAATTCTATATGAAAGATACGAAAGATATAAGCAGAAGTTATGAAAAATTATTATCTAACATTAGAGATTATAATGCTAGAGTTGATAATCTGATTAACGAATTTGCAGAAAACGAAAAAAGATATAAAGAAGTAGTGGTCGATGATAATAAACGTGCAGAAGTTCTCTCTGAAAGATGGGAATTGATGATTGAAAAAATTAGAGAACTTGAACAGTTTGAAGCCGAAAATTTCATCAATGAATCTATTAATGAACAAATAAGTTTAACTGAAAATATATACAATATTAACGAAAATAAAAATAATAAAATACAGAATGACGATAATAAATTCGACAATCTGCCTGTTAATACTGAATATATTTCATTAAATAAGTTAGATACTATTAAAGAAGAGTATAATAATCAATTAGGTACTTTTAAAATTAGAAGAAATACAAATCAGAATATAAAGGTTATAAATTTCATTTTATCTTATGAGCAATATAATAACGAAAATGAAATAAATTCTGATAATGAAAATATTATTAGAAAATATTATAAAGGTACTATTATAACTCAAGATATTAATGAAAAAATACCACAAATAAAAGCATTTTTAACTATTCCTGATTTGGAAATTAGTGGTTTTGAAAATAAATCTATAGGTCCAGAATTCGAATTTATATTTACATATGATGATTTATATATTTATATAAATTTAGTACATAAAAAAATCTTTAGATTTGATTGGGTTAATGAAACTAATGAAAATTTCGAATTATTGGATATGCTATCTCCAGATTATAATAAAACTTCTAAAATTAGATATTCTATTAAAGCTGCATTATATTCTGTAGATGAAGATAATTTTGAAAAAATTAATGAATATTATGGACCAAATGAAATTCCATATTCAAAAATAACTTTAAAACCTATAGAAAATGGTTTTTATAAATATATAAATTTTGATACAAATAATACCAATATAGAAAAGAAACAGAATAATACAAAATATTCTTTTAGTTCACATAGTATTAAAAATATTGAAGAATCCATAAAATATTTTGATATAAAATCTTTATTTGATTATATCAAGAATGATTTCTGTACTATAATGGACAAAGAAGATAATACATCTATAATTATTAATGATGTATTGACAGAAAAAGATTTTGTTTATTTTGCTACAAATAAAGGATTATATGTATATTTCAGAAATGAAAATAAATATGCAAATATATCTAAGAATTGGTATACACGCAGAACCGTTAATGATGAAACAATTGATGAGAATTTTAATTATTTGTGTATAGGAAAAGATAATACTGGAGTATATTATACATATACTAAAGAATCAGGAATTATAAGATTAAATAAAAATATCATCAATTATATTATTAATGATGAGATTCCTAATGATATAAAAACGGTTCCTAGTAATTCTGTAGAAAGTTTATTAGATGTTGATGATCAGATAAAAGAAATTAAATTTTATGATAATAAATTTTATTTCTTAACAAATAAAAAATTATTTACAATTGATGTGACTAATAATGAAAATAATATTTTTATGGATTTTGAAAATGATTTTCAAATGACTCCAGATTTTTTGAGCAATACTAAAAATTGTTTAAGAATTTCTAATAATGGAACTATTTTTGTTATAGATTTTGTAAATGGTTTTATCTTCTCTAATGAATTTAGAAATAATACAGATATATTTTTTATTGATACAGATGTAGTTGATTTCATTGATTTTGAAGAAAATAAAGAAATTATTATTTATAAAGTAAAATCCGAAGTAAATGTAATTAGATATGTAGAACTTGAAAAATATCAAGGTGAAGTTACATCTGGAAATTCTAAAGTTTTAGATATGAATTATGGTAATTATACATTTGATTTTGAAAATGTTGAAAATTTAGATTTTATTTCTTTTAATAATGATTTATTTTCTGTTATTAATAGTGGAAATGAAATAAAAATAATAAATTTTTATAAAGATAAATCTTTAAATGAATATATTCTCAATTTCAAAAATGTAAAAAATATTGAAATTGCAAATAAAAATATAAATACTGAATATTATAAAAATAATAATATTTTAATTAATAAAGATATATCTTTAATTAAATTTGATAAAATAAACTTTAGAAAAAGTAATAATATTGAAAATATAAGAAATGAAATCAAAAATATTATAAATAAAAATATTGAAATTAGAGGAAAATATAATAAAGAATATAATATTCCTTATAAATTAATTATACATAGTAAAAATGAAAATGAAAATTCTTTTAATGGAATATATAAAGAATTAGGAATATTAAATAATAAAGATGAAGAATTTGAAATTATTATTAATAATAACGGAACTTTCTTAAAAGAAAAAGATAGAGACGATATTATTTATTGGGCAAACAATAGAGATAATATTGAAAAAGTTGGAAATAAAAAAAATAGATATGAAAATATAAGATTTGAATTCTTAAATAATGATAATTTATTAAAAAATAATGAAAATACAAATTTAATTGATACTAATTTTATACCGTTAGCTTCTCCAAATGATAATAGTTCTACTTATAAATATAATAAATCTATAAAATCTACAGGATTTTATAATAATACAATTGGTATTAAAATAGTATCGCTTACCGAAACATGTAGTAAAATAAGTTTTAGATATAGAATTAATAGTAGTTATAATAGTATATATTTTTATATAGATGGTAAATATTATAATAGATATTATATCAGTACTAGAGATATTTGGTATTCTTCCGGTGATATTAATGTAGAACATGGTGAACATGAATTTACTTGGGTATTATATAATGAAGGTGATAATGAAACATGTATAGATGAAATTGCTATTGATGATATAGTAATTACTGATTATAGTAAATTTAGTAATAATTATAATCACGAATTAATAAATAATAATAGTTATAAATATAATTCATCTATAGAATCTACACCATTCTATAATAGTGTATCTGGCATTAAAATTGTCTCACTTATCGAAACTTGTAGTAAAATAAGTTTTAGATATAAAAGTTATGATAGTAAAAATTATATATATTTTTATATAGATGGTAAATTTATTAATAAGTATAATAATAATATTTGGTCATCCATTAATATTACTATAGATCAAAGTGAACATGAATTCATTTGGGTATTATATAGTATTGATTTTCCGTCATGTATAGATGAAATCGCTATTGATGATGCAATAATTACTGATTATGGTAAATTTAATAATAAGTATACTTTATCATCATTAGCCCCTATACCAAATGATAATAATTTTGAATTTAAATATAATTCATCTATAGAATCTACACCATTCTATAATCCTACATCTGAGATTAAAATAATCTCACTCGTCGAAACATGTAGTAAAATAAGTTTTAGATATAAAACTTATAATATTAATAATAGTATATATCTTTATATAGATGGTAAATATTATAGTAACTATAGTAGTAGTGATAGTTGGTATTTCGCAGATATTACTGTAGAACGAGGTGAACACGAATTCACTTGGGTATTATCTCGTACAGATTCATCTTATTATATAGGTATAGATCAAATCACTATTGATGATGAAATAATCACTGATTACAGTAAATTTAATAATAATAGTATTCATGAATTAATATATAGAGACATAGATAATAATTATAAATATGATCCATCTATAGAATCTACACCATTCTATAATTCAATAGATGGTGTTAAAATAATCTCACTCGTTGAAACATGTAGTAAAATAAGTTTTAGATATAAAACTTATAATAGTAATAATTCCAGCGGTTATAACTGTATATATCTTTATATAGATGGTAAATATTATGATAGATATATTAGTAATGATTGGTCTTTATTTGATAATATTTCTATTGATTTAAAATATGATAATCATAATTTTACATGGGTTTTATATAATTATAATAATAGATATGGTTATGCATGTATAGATGAAATTGCTATTAATGATGTAATTATTACTGATTATAGTAAATTTAGTAATAATAGTAATTATGAATTAAATAATAATTCTATTTATAAATATGATTTATCTATAGAATCTACACCATTCTATAATGATAAAAGTGGTATTAAAATAATTACACTTACTGAAACATGTAGTAAATTAAGTTTTAAATATAAAATTTTTAGTGATAATAATAATGTCAATAATTCTAATAAATATATATATCTTTATATAGATGGTAAATATTATGATAGATATAATTCTAATAATTATAATTATTGGTATTCTATAAATATAAATATTACTGTAAATCAAAATAATGAACATGAATTTACTTGGATATTGTGTAATAATATAAATGAAAATTATATAATGTGTATAGATGAAATTGCTATTGATGATGAAATAATTACCGATTATAGTAAATTTAGTAATACTAATAATCATATTTTACCATTAGCTTCTATACCAGATAATAAAGTAAGTAATGATTATAAATATAACCCATCTATAGAATCTACACCATTTTATATTAATATAGTCGGTATTAAAATAATTTCATTTACTGAAACTTGTAGTAAAATGAGTTTTAGATATAAAGGTTCATATAACACCGAAGATATTTATATATATCTTTATATAGATGGTCAATATTATAGATATTACAAATACTTCAGTTCTTCATGGTCATCTTCTGGTGATATTACTGTAGATCAAGGTGAACATGAATTTACTTGGTTAATATGTAGCAAAGCATTATCGTCATATTATGTATGTATAGATGAAATTGCTATTGATGATGAAATAATTACTAATTATAATAAATTTAGTAATACTAATAATCATACTTTACAATTAGCTTCTATACCAGATAATAATAATTCTAATTATAAGAATAATTCATCTATAGTTTCTACACCATTCTATAATGATACAATCGGTATTAAAATAGTCTCTCTTACTGAAACTTGTAGTAAAATAAGTTTTAAACGTCGATGTTATTATTGCGATATATATCTTTATATAGATGGTGAATATTATAGTAACTATAGTGGTTATTCTAGTAGTAATTGGTATTTTATTAATATTGATGTAGAACAAGGTGAACATGAATTCACTTGGTTATTATGTAATAGTGAAGGTAGCGGTTTTTATGCATGTATAGATGAAATTGCTATTGATGATGAAATAATTACTAATTATGATAAATTTAGTAATAATTGTACAATACGTAACTTATATAAATATAATCCTTCTATAGAATCTACACCATTCTATAATGATAAAAGTGGTATTAAAATAATTTCACTTACTGAAACATGTAGTAAAATGAGTTTTAGATATAAAACTTATTCTTATTCTTCTGGTTATAATAAATATATATTTCTTTATATAGATGGTAAATATTATAAAGAATATAAAAATTACTATAATAATAATTGGTCATCTTCTGGTGATATTAATGTAGAACAAGGTGAACATGAATTTACTTGGATATTGTGTATAGATAAATATGAATCCAATTCATCTTATTATATAGGTATAGATGAAATCGTTATTGATGATGAAATAGTTACTAATTATGATAATTTTACTAATAATAGTAATTATGAATTAAATACACTTTATAAATATAATCCTTCTATAGATTCTACACCATTCTACAATGCTACATCTAGTATTAAAATAGTATCACTTACTGAAACATGTAGTAAAATAAGTTTTAGATATAAAACTGATATGAATAGTAATAAATATAATGATATATATCTTTATATAGATGGTCAATATTATAATAAATATAATTCTAATAATATTTGGTCATCTTCTGGTGATATTACTGTAGAACAAGGTGAACATGAATTCATTTGGATATTATGTAGTAGTGAAATAAATTATCCAGTATATATAGATGAAATTATTATTGATGATGAAATGATTACTGATTATAATAAATTTAGTAATACCAATAATCATGCTTTACCATTAGCTTCTATACCAGATAATGATGATAATTCTAATTATAAATACGATTTATCTATAGATTCTACACCATTCTATAATGATACAATTGGTTTTAAAGTAGTTACACTTACTGAAACATGCAATATGATGAGTTTTAGATATAAAACTTATAGTAATGATAATATTTTACGTGGTCGTATATATCTTTATATAGATGGTCAATATTATAATAAATATAATTCTAATACCAATAATAATATTTGGTCATCTACTAGTATTACTGTAGAAAAAGGTGAACATGAATTTACTTGGATATTATTTAATACAAGCGATAATAATGATTGTCATGTATGTATAGATGAAATTAGTTTTTATAATTATATCATTGATTATAATAAATTTAATAATAATACATTGAATAATAATATAGTAGAAGAAGATTATAAAATAATAAATAATACAATAAAAGGTAAATTCGATGGTTTAATTACAAATCTTAATTATTCTGAAAATTTTATACCTTTTGAATATAAGAAAAATATTAATAATATAAAAAATATTTTTACAAATAAAAATCGAACTTATCTTTTATCTGATGATAAATTGTGGTGTTCATTTGATAAAAATATAATTAACAAATTGGATATAAAAAATAATAATGTAGGATTCTCTAAAAATTTAAATTTAGAAAAATCATATTATTTAAATGAAATTTCTACAATTATCAGTCCTTCAAATATAAAAGATATAAAACTTTCTACAGCATGTACATTTATTTTAACAAATGATAATGTATTATATGCTTGCGGTAATAATTATGATAATGAATTACCTAATATAGAAAAAGATAAAGAAGTTTATGAATTTGTAAAAATAAGTAATAATGTAACTAATATTTGGGTTTATGAGAATTCAAATATTATAGAAATTACAAAAAATAATATTAAAGAATATTATTTATCTGGTAAAAATATTCATAATAAATATAAAACAAATGATCTTTATGTTAATTTTGTTAAAGATGAAGAATTATCAAATATGCAAAATATCAAAGATATAAAAATAAATAATAATAACATTTTCGTTATTACTGAAGATAATATTTTATATTATAGAGGTATGATCAGAAAGAATGATAATGGTGTATTAGAAGAATTATTCAATACAAATAAGAATATAATTGATGTAAAATATCAAGAATCTTATACATTATTACATTGTAGAGATCAGAATGATGAAAAAGATTATTATTATTATTTGGGTAGTTATGGTAATTCTTATAAAAATGATTTTACAGAAATTAGATTTAATTCTGAATCTGATATAACTCATAATGTATTCTTATTTGATCAAGATTATATTACATATTATACAGATGAAAATGAAGTAATGTATATTTCTAACTCTTTTGATAAAACTGTTAAATATGAAATAGAACATTTTGTAGAAAAAGTCGAAAAAGCTAATGATGAATATTATTTATTAATGAATTCTTGCATTTATAAATATAAACCATTAAATAATCAATTAATAAAAATAATTGATAAAGCTTATGATTTCTTTGTATTTAATAATTCTATTTTACGTATTCTTAGAACTGATATGACATATGGTACTTTATTCTTAGATAATTATGATTTCAATGAAGATTATGGTTACGGTGCTGGTGTATATATTGGTAAAGAAATCAAAAGAGAAAATATAAGACAAATTATATATGATGAAAAATCATATTACATGGAAGCTTATTATGGATTTAATTACAATAAATTAAATGAAAATAAGATAGTTTCTTTTATATATGATTTAAATAAAAATAGAAATATTAAGAAGATTTCAAGGATGAAAGAGAATTCTGATATTTTTGGAATTAAGAAACGAAGAAATATTTCTAAAATAATGGAAGGTTTGGAATCATTAGATTCTTTAGATAATCCAAAGATGTATACTATTGATTTTGAAATACTTCCTATAGTACCAAAACAATTGACCGATAGTGTATTTGTAAAAGATATATATTCGGACGATGAAGAAAAAATTAGAGCTATATTAAAATAAAATTATAAAATAACTAGTACCCTATATTAGGGTACTAGTTTTATTTTTAAAGTAAAATACTATAATCATCATCAGATGAAGATTTTGAATCATTATCATTATCGTCTTCATCTTTTATAACATAATCAGCTTCATATTCAACTTTGCTTGATTCGTCAGATATTTCTGCATATTTATCTTTAAATTTATCAACAAATTTTTGCTGTTTATCAATAATACTCTGAAGTTTCTTTCTTTCTTTTTCATCAGTAGTATTATTTAATTTTTCCTTTAAAGATTCAATATTCATCATTACAGTTACTACATCGACTTTTATATATTCTGTAATATCAGTCTTGATAGTTCCACACATATAAATTGCACGTCTAATTGCAGTAATTACAAAAACTAAACCTACAATACTTGCTAAAACTATAAGAGCAACTGTAAGTGCTTCTTCAGAACCATGTTCGTTTAAATCTTCTGGAATATAATTTTCTTCTCCAACTTCATAAATCGAATTCTGTAAAACCACAGAATCAGCTGATTCTTTTGCTTTAGCAATTTTATCGGTAGATTCATTTTGTGATTTAATAGCTTTCTTCAATTCATCTGCTGGATTTTTAATATTCTCAAGATTTTTAGAAAGTTCAATACAAACAAATCCGATATCTTTTATAATTGATTTATATTGTTCCTGAACTGTTTCTACAAAATTTACAAAGTCATTTAAATTCTTAGTATCATTTTCATATTTAGCATATGCGCTAATTATTGCAGGATTTAAAGTACCCATAATAAAGAATAAATATGAAACAAGAATCTGATTACACATAATAAAAATATCAGAAATAGAACCTTTTACTTTTCCTTTATTTTTATTATATTCATCATATGCAACTTTGAATGCAGAAATATATTTTGAATTTGTAAGTAAATCATATGTATTTAAAAATATAGTGATATACGAATTTTCTTTAATATCTTTAGAAGATATTTTCTTAGTAATTTCAGAAAGATATTTCTGATGTGTTTTTAAAGCATCATAGAATTCTTTTGATTTTGTAATATCACCATTAGTTTTAAATGTAATATTGTTTATATAAGTAATATTTGGAGAAAGATTTTTATTTCCTACAAAATACTTATTCCAAGAATCTAATGCTCTACTATATTTCTTTTCAACAGATTTATCAAAAACTCCGCCAGCAGTAAAACCATTAGAATTTTTCATTTTTTGTATATCAGAATTAACTTTCTTATATTTGGTTTCAATTTCTTTGTACATTGTATTCATTACATTATACCTCTCTTTGTCATTAATAACATTAATTCTGTCATTTTTTCTGTATCGTTCTTTCCTGAAGATGATAAATCTTTCTTAAGAATTACCATAGGTTTTCTAAATCCATTGAAATAGAAAGTAAATATTTCCTTTCGAGGATCATAGATTCCTATACAAAGTAATCCTAAATGATTTAAAATACTCCAAAGAATTTTTTCATTTTTCATCAAGAATCCAAATTTCATCTTTGATGATTTTTCAAGTTCATCTACAGTTAAAACGATAGAAGCTGTTGGTAAATAGTTTGATGTTGCAGAAACTATTTCTTTTCCATGTCCAGTTAAAGAAGAAAGGATAAGACCAAATCGTTTAGCACGATTCTTTTCTTTTCTTGCAATAAACTGTTGATACCATGGATGCTGACCAAATGATTCATAAAGTTTCTGATCTCTCTTTATTCTGTCCATATTGAAAAGGAAATCTTTGAAGAAAGAGATTTCTCCAGAAGTTAATTTTACAATACGTGTCAAAAGTCGTTTATCTTCGATTGCTGAATCAAATAATGCACCTAATTCATCTGATCTTAAGAAATGTGGATTTGCTTTAAGAGCAATAGGAATCTTAAAATCTGATTCATATCCTTTAAGTTTTAATTTAAGTTCAATCATTGTAGGTGCAGCATCTGTTAATTTATCTTGTAATTTCTTAGCACCTACTTCTGATATATAAATATCATTAGAATCATCAAAAGCTGATTCATCATTAAATACTTTATTATTACTTTTAAGAGATTTAATTTCTTCATTTTGAGATTTTAAATCATTATTAAGTTTTTCTATATCTTTTTCTAATTTATCTGATTTCCAGGTTGCCCCTGCTTCCATTCCGATATAATTATACTCTTCGAAGAAATCTTTATTTTCTTCGCTAAACATATCATACCAAGTTTTTACATCACTTGGTCTATATGGTTTTAAAGTATATGAAATACCATCTACATCTTCAGCAGAGATACTATTTAAATAATCTCCAATAGTACCATTTGTTACAGCAGGATTAAGACCTACAGTAAGAAGTGTAAAAATACCATACTGAAGTTCGAGAAATTTTGATACTTTAAAGTCTACATCTAAATCGGACATTCCGCTAGAAAAAAGAACTGGATAAACAAATATGCTTTTTCTAGCTCTTTCTGTAATAGATTTTGTATTATTTAATTCTCTTGCTAAAGAGGTAACGTCTACATCATCTGCAGCCTTTCCAGCAGCACCAAGAGCACTTATAATTGCACCAAAAGCACCAGCCATATTTATCTCCTTAAATAGAATAAATTATTTACTATATAAAGTTGTTTTTATATATACAAAAAATAAGAGAGTATTTAAACTCTCTTTTTAATCAATTAAGATTTGATAAGTTTTACTATTGGATCTAAAATGATATCAGATTCAATATGGAAAACTCTTTTAATTTTTTTAAGTTCATCTAATCTAAATATAGAAACTTTATTATCATCATGAATTAATTGTCTAATTTTGGAATAAGAAATTTTATAACCTTTACATACTGCTTGTAACGATTTCTTATTTCTCTCAATCATATCATGGGCAATAGCTTCTCCAATATTACCTAAATTTACATACGTCATTTATTTACCTCTTCTAATTCTTCTTTAGATGGCATTTTTGTACAATCATGTTTTGATTTATAAAATTCATCGATGTTATGTGGAAATCTTCTATTTTTATTTCTTTTTGAATATTCTTCCCAATCAATATTATCAAATTGTGAAATAAATTCTTTTAATATTTCAACACATTTTTGTATTTCGAAATTATGAGCAGCACATTTAACAATAAAAGGAAAATTAAATAAAATTTCCATCAGTATAGCATCTGATGAAGAAATTTTTCTATTATCATTTAATATATCTTGAAAATAATTTCTATCTAAATAAAGTAATCTTTCTAAATCAGATTTAGTTGCTGTTTTTGTCATATGTAATAAATATGATTGTAACCAAATTACATCATTTATATTCTTTTTAGTTGATTCATTTCTTAATTTTTTAAATTCTTTAAATAATGCTTTTGAAAATGAATTATGTCTTACTTCTTGTTGATAAAAGCAATATTCACATTCATATATTTTAATTTTTTTACATTTTGCCTTATGTGAATAATATGTAACATTTGGTTCATCATATTTAATATTAAGCATTCTTTTTCCACATAATGGACATTTTCTAAAACTTATCACATTTTCCTCCTTTATCTTCTAAAATATCCTCTTCTTCGTTTTCCTCTATCTGAACAAATTAATCTACTTATTTCTTCTCTTAAATTACCTCTAGGTTTTTTATCGCTATCATCTATTATTTTTGTTAATTTTCTTTCAAATGTATCTTGTACAACTCCCATTGCATATTCATCGAACGGTTTTTGTCTTCCGAAATAATCTCGTTCTTCTGAATCATCGTTATAATCATACATTTAATTTTCCTCCAAATATTATATTTATCTACTATTTAATAATATATTTTTCAATTCATTTTTTAATAGATCAAAACAATTCTATATAGAACATTATAACTTTATTATTAATATTGGAGATTGATATGTCTGAAAAATTTCCTGATAAATATAGAGGAAGTTATAATAGTGATCAATATAAAATAGAAGCTAATTCTAATATTGCAGAAGAATATGCTAATAGAGAAAATTCTATTGGTATAGATTCATCGGCTATTCTTTCATCTAGAGATGATGGAAAATTATCTTCAGGAATAATTGTAGAATCTGATGAGCAATATTATAAAGAGTTATATTCTCTTTATGCCAATGTATTAAATGCAAATGGTATGAATCTTCTAAATCCATATAATGGATATATGACTCACTTTAACAAACTTCAAAGATTGAATGTCGATCCTCCATATGTAGGAAAGACATATATATTTATAACAAGACCAGATTTAAACTTTTGGGAAATGCCTACTGGTATTACAAATGTTGAAACTGTCGATTTATTTAATTATTTTTCAAAATTAAAAATTGGTATTTCTGTAATGCCTTGGTTAATGTTTCCACATAATATGAAATTGGAATTTAAAGAAGGCAATGGTTATGCTAGAACTAAACGACTTAGAATTGGTAAAATTAGTTTAGCAAAATATAATGATCCTGCTGATTTTGGTTTTAATACATTTACACCATTTATTCCTATACTTAGTAATACTTGTGTAAGTTCTAGTGGAGGACCAGATCTTTCACTTAGTACTGAAATGACAGAAGGTGATTTACATGGAAATAAATTACAATATGCAAAAGGTGCAGATGAATCATTTGAACCTGGCGAAATAACTCTTGAATTTTCAGATATCAATGGTTTACCAGTAATGCATCTTTTTAATATGTGGGTAAACTATATTCATTATCTTACAAAAGATATTGTAAAAACATGGGAAGCATATATAATGTATAGAATTATAGATTATACATGCAGTATCTATGTATTTGAAACAGATAGAGATAATACTACGATATTGAGATGGGCTAAATATACTGGTTGTTTTCCTAAATCTGTACCTCTTGGTAATGTGCAACATAATATGGAAACACAGCCAGATAAATTACGTCAATTATCAATACCATTTGCATATAATAGATGTGAAGTAAATAAACCTGCAGCTCTTATGGATTTCAATTTCTTAATGAATAAATTCTTATTAGATAATGATAAGAATAACAGAGATAGTATTCTTGCCACAGGAACAGCACCTAGAAAATTAATATTACCATATGAGAAATATGATATAGATGATGTATTAAGTAGAGATCCTGGAATCATTAGACCAGCACATTATGAATTCACTGGTTCTGGTAGAAATGAAGAAAAACTTATTATTGATAATAATACTAATTATTATGATAATAAATTCTGGGGCTTATTACCATATGTAATGAATCATAAACTTGTATGGATTGATCCTAAAGTTTGGTATAGTAATTATAGTAGAATTAAATCTAGAGGTGATGCAGTCGATAAAGCTGCAACTGCAGCAGCACAAAATCTTATTACTACAGAGTCTTTAGGTTAAATAAAGGAGAAGTAATTTATGTCATCTGCTACACAAACAGCTGAAGAAGAAGCACTTAAACAATTGGGTGCAGTAAAAAGTAGCTATGCATTAATTGACTTAGCTGCTAGACAGATTGAAAATAGAATATTATTGAATGATGAAGTTTTAAATGATAATCCAGCTAGCTTCTCAAATATTTTCTTAGAAAATTTTGGTAGATTAGGTTCACAATCATTTTATGAACAGATGATGTATAAAAACGAAATGTTACCTGCTACAGCTATTAAGCTTAGATCATTGATAAATAAACTTCGTTCAGAAGATATTCCTAAAATATATGCATATCCTGCACATATGACATTTGTATTAGGATATGAATATGATAGACTTATCGAATTAGCAAAAGCTAATGGAAATAAAATTGTTATTAATAAAGAATGTAAATTTAGTATGGAAGAACAAGAAGATTTTATATTAGATCATAATATTATAATTAGGCTTGTAAATCCTGATACTAAATATCAAAATCTATATGCTATTTATGATACTTCTGATAAAATAAATAATAATTCAAATTTAACAGAAGTAAATAATATTTATATTACTAGTCAAGTATTTATGGTAGAAGGTAAAAAATATTTTGGTATGTTTGTAAATGGACGCCAAATGAAACGTACCACTACTCATTTTATAATGACTAGTGATAATCCGGATTTCCAAGTAGAATATGAAGATCAATTATATGGATTTGAAATGGCATATAAATCTATAAATTCAGATTCATATGTTTTTAAAAGTGGAATGTTTGATGGAAATCTTACAACTAATGGATATAACTTTAGTATTGATAACGAAGAAAAAACAATAGATTTTACTTTTAATAGAAATCCTGCTTATTGGTCTCCAAAAATTGGCGATGAGTTTGATATAATAGTTTATACTACAAAGGGCTCTAAAGGAAACTTTAAAGTTCCTGATATGTATTCTTTATATGAACAAGCTAATTTTGAATATTTTCAAAATAGAGATATACCAGAGCAAAATGCTGTTGTATTTACAACTCCAATTATTTCTATTAAAGATGCTGGTGCTACTGGTGGTAAAGATGCATTATCTTTTGAACAATTAAGAGCATTAGTCGAAGAAAGAGGAAGTAATAGTACAGTATTAGCACCTGGAGATTTGGAAAGAAAAGCCGAATCTTTAGGATTTAGTGTTAAGAAAATTCGAAGTGATGTAAGATGTCTTGAATACAGAGCATCTGGTACTTTGGAAGATTATCCAAATATTATATCATCACGAGATTCTATAATTACTTTTGATTTCGAAGATTTACCATTAAATCTCGAAGTATCAAATCGAATGATAAATCCTAAAATGGTTTTTGAATTTGATGAAAATACAAAATACTGTAAATATTTAAAGAATCCAGAATCTTATGAAGAATACTTCGATTTATTCAGAAGTAATTCTAAAAAAGAATTCTCATTCCCATATCATATTAGATTTATTTCTAATAATGAAATTAATGCTACAGTATTTAATATGAATAGAGATAATAATTTATATAACTTAAACTTTGAATTTTATAATAATAATACTTCATTTGAATCAAGTATTCTTAATTTAATAGTAAACAGAAATACAATTACAGAAGATATAAATGATATTCCTAGAAAAGGAAATATTGTTCATGCTACTGGTTATTATGATTTATCATTCCAAGTAACTACTTCTGATATTGTAATTGCTAATTTATTAGATACTGATTTAGATGAAAAAATTTCAAAGTATAAAGTTGTTATAAATGATGGTAATAAAGATTATTTGGTTGAATCACACATTTATCCAGAAGAAATAGATGCTGAAAATAATCTGGTTACAGTTCATGCATATATCCGTACAGATGATGCTATAAATAATTCAAATAACTTAATTGTTAGAGATTATTCTATTGAACCAATACCATTTATTCAGAATCCTATTGAATATTATTTCTTACCAAATAAAATTTCATTAAAAATTTATGTAATTGAAAAATCAGAATCTGAAAATGTTGTTACAAAATATGATAACGTGTTAACTGATGCTGAAAAACAAGATTTATATTTTGTTTCTACAGTATATTCAGCTTCTGATATTATTCTTTTTGAAAATTATTCAGATTATTTTAATTTACCATCTGATGTAAATATTAGTCAAAAAGAATATTCAAGATATGCATCTGATGTATATAAATTTTATGAAGAAGATGAATTTTTAACAGATGAACGTGGTGATTATGTTAAAGATATTGTTAAATTAGAAGCAAATGGTACAACTATTTATACTGAAGTATTTAAAGTATTACATAAAAAAGATTCTTATATATATAAATCTATTGAAGAAATGAGTACAAATGATTTAGTTGTGCCTATATCTATTTTAACAGAAAGATTAACATCTGAATTAAGAAATATAGATCGATCAATATTAAATAAAATGATTAAATTTGATATAGCATTACTTAGTAATGAAGAAATGAAAAATTATTTGAAAAAATTCTTAAATTTAGATTATGAATTTGTAACCGAAACTTATAATAATACAGAATATGTATTCTTAAAAGATACGGAAAATAATATACTTTCTGATTTAGTTAAAAATAATCTTCAAAATAAATTAAATGAATATAGGAATGATTATAAAGTTATGATTCATAAAGCTGGTGAAATTGATCCTGATTCTGCATTAGTTAAAGATGAATCATATTCTGCTATAATCAAAAAAGTACCTATGTTTGATCGTATTTACGCTGCTGGTTATGAAGGATACAAAAAAATATTTAATTCATATGAATCACTTGTATCAGATATAAAAGCTTTACAAAGCGTTAAACCTGATGGAGCCACTATTTCATTAGGTATTAAAAATACATCTGGTATTGGTGAATATGAAATATTTAATATGAATACTTCTACATGGCAATCAATTGATGATATTTCATTATCATTTGATATTGGTGTAAAATATAATTCAGATGTAAGCGCTGAAAATATTCAATTCAATAATAATATTATTATTGAAACAATTAGAGATTATATCAATGAATTTGATGATATCTCATTTGGTATAAATACTATATTCGAATTGGTTAAAGAAAAAATACCATCTATCGAATATATGATTTTATACAAAATAAATCAATATCCTGCTTCTGAAGTACAGTCTATTAGAAAGAAGGGAGGAAATTCTATTGTTTCTGATAAACTTTGTGTTAAAGAAGTTATAGATATAGAAAACACAGATTTAGATAATAAATCTGTAAACTTTAAGCCGGATATTACGGTTAGAACCATTTCATAAGGAGACATAAATGGAACAATTACTTAATTCTGATGGAACACCATCATTTACAAGTATTAGTGATTTGAGAAATAACTTTGAAGAAAGCTTTGCTAAGAAACAGCTCGGCGCTTCAATGAAAACAATTATTGTAAAATCACTTAACAATATTGATAATGCAAATGCTGCAGATTTACTTACAGATGAAAAAATAAGAGGAATTGTTAAAGGAAGTATTTCTGATATTTCTGATAAATGTTTTACAAACGATGAATTGAATGGTTCTTCTTATATCGGTGGTTTAAAGAAAATTGTAAAAGAATATGCTGGAATGGAAGCTGATTATCGTGAAGATTTAGCTAATGCTATTCTCAGCACAGAAAAAGATAGAAAAGTAGCAAGTGAAAAAATCTTCAATCTCTTCTCTATCGAAAGTCTTAAATTCTCTGCTAAAGGACTTGCTGGAAGATTTGAAGACGAACTTAATTCTTCATTTGCAATGGAAGCAGAAGAACTTGTAACAGAAATTGGAAAAGAAGTAGGTGCTGCTATTGCAGAAGCTGAAGAAAAGAATGTAATTATCAATGAAACAAGTAAAGTTATTCAGGATAAGCAGGATGAAATCCGCGAAGAACTTTCTACTACAGATGAAGATGAAGAAGACGATGAAGAAGAATCTTCAGATGAGGAAGAAGAATTTGATGATTCTGAAGATGATGGCGAAGAACCTTCTGTAGAAGATGAAGATAATACTAATGATGATGAAACTTCAACTGAAGATTTTGAATATGGAATTGAACATATCGGATTTTCAAGCGAAGAAAGAAAAGAAGCATTAGAATTATTTGCTAAAGAAAGACCGCGTGTTGTAAAAAATCTTAAAGAATTCTTTGTAAAATTAGAAAAGAAAGCAGCTGAAGAAAATTCTAAATCTAAAAATACAATGTATATGAAATATGATAATGCAGATGCATTTGCAAAAGCATTAGATGAAAAATTTGAAATTTTATATAAGAAATTTATAAATAAAAAATCTGGTAATAGTAAAGGAAAATTTACAATCAACTTAATGTCTGTGAAAGATATAGATAATGTAAAATATATTATTAGTCTTTTATTATCTCTTTGTGGTTTTGTAATTATTCCATTAGTATTACTTTTAACTGATGAAGATGATCAGAATGCTAATAAAATTTATGGTGAAACAAAAGGTAAGTTAAAAGATATCATTAAAGGAAAATTAAAAGTAAAAGGTCATATTGAAAATCATCATATTTATGATGATATTTCATTGCAGATTAAAGTAGATCTTAAAAAAATGTGGAAAGCAGGTGGTCTTGAAGATTATGAAAACGAAGTTAATGATATTGAGACAAATCTTGAAAATGCACTTAATACAGATATCGAAAATGGAAATATTTCAGTAGTAGATGGTGATATTTCGGTTAATACTGAAGAAGGCGATACTACTGCAAATAATACAGATGATGTAATCAATGTTGCTGAACATACTGAAGATGGAGCTGTAGGAAATGAAAATCCAGATCAAGTTCCTGATGATATTACAGAAACAGATGTCGATGATGCACCTACAAATGAAACAGTTGAACCTGATCAGAGTGTCGAAGGATATGGAACTGTAGAATATCGAAAAGCTAAGTTTGGTAATGAGAATCTTGGAAAAGTAATTGTTCCACTTTCTCCTACAAAGCTTGATTTTATCGATGTTCCAAAAACACTTTCATTGGCAACAGTATTTGCAAAAGCCACAGAAAGTAACGATTCATTAAGATCTGTAATCGGTGCAAGATTTGATATTCTTGAAGATATTGTAAGCCGCGAACACGATGAAGAACTTACAAATAAATTCAACAATTACAAGAAGTTTGCTCTCGAAGCACTTGATGATGCTCAGGAAATTCAGTATAATATGAATGCAATTGGTATTACACCATTTGGTCTTGAAGATACTGAAGATCCAATTACATATTACATTGGTGCAAAAGCTTACAAATATCTTTCGCATAATCTTAAGGTTAAGAATTTAACACCTAAGAAAGAATTCAAATCTGTAGAAGATGCAATTGATGCTGCATTCGATGTTGTAGTTATGAAGGATAAGGCTCGCAATGCTAAATCAAATGAAGATCTTATTGCAATAAATAAAGATCGTGCTGCACGCGAAGACCTTTTCTGGAGTAATATTATCAATATTAACACAGATGAAGAAAAGAAAGATCAGATTAAGAATATTCTTCAGTTCGGAGACCTCAACATTGATAAGAGCGCTCTTGTAGACAATGAATATCTTAACTCACTTGATATTGCTCTTGACACACTCAAGACTCCTGTACCAGGAAAGAGTGAAGATGAAATACATGAAGAACTTTTCGATAAATCTAAGGAAAGAATTGAATCATTCCTTGGTAAAGATCTCGATATGGATCAAATTGATATTATTCATGCACTTATCGAAGGACGTGATACAAGTGACTTTGCACCTACTGTATTTGAAAAGTTTATTATTAAACTTGGTTCTGATAAAGTAGTTGAAGCCGGTGATCACAACTTCAATGTAAGTCAGGAAGATGCAGATTTGATCAAAAATAAAGCAATTGTATTAACTGCTCTTAATTCATTTGTAGACAAAACAAATGCATTAAGTGAACATGATACAAAAGAATTTAAAGAATATATTGGTCTTTAAAAATGATTAAATAAGAAGAAGGGTCAATGACCCTTCTTCTTTTATTTTTACATATAAATATTTTTTGTATTAACCTGATCAATAGTAATTTTATGTCTATTCCATGCAACAGATGGTTTAAAGATAAATGAAGATCCTAAAGAATAACCAATATTATTTAGAGAGAATTTATCTCTCATATTAGCCGTATGGATTGCCCAGAATGTATCGAATTTTCTACCAAAATCTAATCGATCCGCAATAGAAAGATTACACATTGTAGCAATATATTCACTAAGACTAGAATTAGCACGTCTATATTTCCAGAATTTTCCGCCACCTAATGAAAGCATTAATACTGGAGAAAGATCTTTTATTGATACAGATATTTTAATAGATCGAGGAAAATTAGATCTAGTTCTATCATTAGCTCCATCTCCTCGTGTTACAGTTAAACTTTCAATCATACCAAAATCTACTGAGAATAATCCTTTAGAGAATACTTTCAATACAAATGGTGATACATAAGAATGATAACCAGTTTGTAAAGGAGCAGCTAAAACTACCCAGAGTAAATATGGTATATATACATTTTCAAAAATAGAAACTATATCACCAACAGGTGACCAAAATTTAAAATCTACAGAATAAGATCTAGAATATGAAGAAGATGCCCAAATTTCAGGTACAAGTAATTTACCATTACCATTCATTATAGCACCCATTTCACTAGCTTTAGCACCTATCTCACCAGTTACTTTTTTAGCGGCACCATTTAAAAATTCATTAATTTTCTCATCTAATCCGTTTCCACCTAAAACTGCTTTAGCACCATTAATTAATGCGCTAGCTTGACCAATACCTTTTGAATCAGCCGCTTCTTCTGACATAGCATTAATAGTACCCATTATAGGATGCTCTTTTGTAGAATTACTAAATGTTTCTGAAATTGAAATATTTGATTGACAAAGAAATGGAAGATAAGATCTATTTTCTACATCACCAAAAAATTGATCTATTTTTGTACCGTTATTTTTGAAAGCTATATGCGGAATCATATCTAATACATCTAATCGGCGCATAGAACCTCTATAAGATGAAGAGATTGCGCTGGCTCCATTTACTAAATCAGTTTTAACTGCTGAGCCTAATTTAGCAATAGAACCGAAGAATCCTTCTTCTATATTCGATTCAGGAATATCATCGCGTCCTTTTGCAACTATTCCTTCTTCAGCACTCATATCTTTTGGTATTAAATCTTGACTTCCTTCTTCTTTAAATGAATCTTGAATATCTTTATAATATTCTTCCTCATCATCTGAAGCGCCTGTAGCTTCAAACTTACCATCTTTTACGACATCGAAATTAAATTCTGAATCGTATTGTTCTTGTGATAGATCTAATAATCCTAAATTAGCAGCAAATTCACGTAATAGATTATTAGTTAATTCTCTATATAATTTCATAGCAGGTTTGAATGTAATAAACTTAGAAGCATCTGCAAAATTAATACCTAATAATCCTAATACTCCTTCAATAGCTCCAAGTGTAGTATTTTTAATACTTACGAGAGCCATTTTAATACCACCCAATAAACCAGATTTACCACCAGATCTTATATATTTATTTAATGTAGCATGATCTGTTCCAAGTCCTTTAGTAAAAAATGTAAGCATATTTGCATTCATTTTTTCACGTCCAGGTTGGACTGTAAGAATAGGAAAATTGGAATAAATATAAGTTAAATATACTCTACCCATATGTGGATATGTAGTATTAGATCTTACATCATCTAATTCATTAAATTGCCAAGGTGGATTAATAACTGGCGATTCACCGAATCTCAATGAAACATTTTCAAGAGTATATGAATTTTCATTATTCATTTCATCTTCAATACCTTGTTTATATAATCCAAAAGTCATACTTCTAGTTAAACCTTGTTCAGAATATTCTTTACCAATATTCTTAATATCTTCATCAATTTCATATATTGTTTCCATACCAGAGTTACCAGCATAATTTTCATCACGATATTCTGGTATAGGAATATTTAATATTTCTTGATCTTTAAATTGATCTCTTATTTCGCTAGTGATATCACTTGCAAGATTTCTAAGAGTCATTTCTCTTGAAGTTATTTTTTGTCCCATATTAGAACCTCTTATATTCTAACTTTTATATAAATATGTCCAGTTATAAAAAAATATTAAAATTGTATTGATTTTGCAATATAAATCTATATTATTATTTGAATCTATGTATATAGATTCAAATAATATAAAAGATTCTTAAAAAAGAACGCTACAGAGAAGTAGTTCAAATGAATAAAAACACAGGAGAAAAATATGGATAGATTTTCCAATGAACCAGTAAAGACTAAATTTGGTCTTGTTCATCCTTCTAGAATTATTTCTAGTTTTAATCGAATGTCATGGCGTACTGTAAAGTATCCATACAGTTCATATCCTGAAAACAAAATTTTCAAGGAATGGCTTGATGAACTTGAAATTTCTGAAGAAGATCAGGAAAGAATTTGGGATATTGCTAGCAATGGCAAATCTGAATTAGAAAGTTCATGTTCAAAATTTCTTTCAGAGAAATATCGTGGACATGAAAAAGACTACACAAGGAAACATTCAATTTCTGAAGTAGATGAAAAAAGATTGTTATCTATTTTCAATAATCCTGTTTGTTCAGAAAATTATGATTATTCTGGAAAAACGAGATTTATTACAGCAGGTAATATATTTACAGATAATATGAATGTGTATAAAATTGCTCGCATTGTTCCGAATAAATATAATAGCATTCAATTCTTAAATAATGGACCAAAAGGTTACAGATGGCAATCTTTACCTGATACTGCTGCAGTCACATATGATAATAATGGTTTAGTTTTCAAGACACCTGAAGAAGCAGGAGAGTTTATGCTAAACTATATCAAAGAAACATACGAAGATGCATTTTCTTTCTTGAACGAAATGACTGAAAACATTTTATCTTGTGATGGTGAAGCTTTAACCAATATGGAACTTCATAATAATTGTAAGTATATTATAATAAATATTATAAATGCTTGGTATCTTTGTGAAGAAACTAATGGTTATGTTTACAATAAATCAACAAATTCAGTTGAACTTGTAAACAATATTTTCAAGAAATAAAAAAAGTGGGGAGTTTTAAACTCCCCACTCGATTATTTTATTTTTTATATACCTTTAGCTAAACTATCAAATATTCCTTTAGTAATACTATTAGAACTACCAGCGCTAGAATAACCACCATTTTGTGCAGCAGCCATTAAAGCACCTAATCCAGCAATTCCTTTAATTAAGTTTCCAAGCATTTCTTCTTCTTTCTTATTATGTCTCATAGTCTCATCATAAAGATTTCTCATAATATCTACGCCTTCGCTAGATAATTTAAGTAAATCGTCAAACTTAGAAACAATAAGATTAGAATTAATAATACTTTCATCTTTATTTAAAGAAGCGCTCATTGATGATTTAGCTCTATTATATACATCTTTAGCTTTATATGCAAGCTTAGATGTAGTTGTACTTATTAATTTTTTACCACTAAGATGATTCAATATACCATTTTTTGATGCTTTAGATACATAACCTACTGTATTAGATAATTGCTCTTTGGCTTTATTAGCATAATTAAGCATTCTATCATAATTAATGGTGTCAGCCTGTTGTGCTTCTCCGACAGATGTAGAAGAACTTGCAACAGCTTTATTTAATTTGAAATTAGGATCTCCCATTTCAAAATGAGGTTTATCTGGTGTTGACCAATTTCCACCCCAATCAATACCATATTCAGCAGCAATGCTACCTAATTTATCATAACCTAAATCACCTGGTTCTAAGTCTACAGCTGTACCATTAAAATGGTTAGATGCAAGAGTCCAAGTAATATAGTCGCCTGGTTTTTGGAATGATTTAGCCCAGAAGTTAATACCATTTTTAAAACCAGCTTTCTTCATCAATTTATCTGTAATTGAATTATCTGCTCTACCTTTAGAGAAATATGCTAATTGAGTAAGAGGCGATCTATATCCTTCACGAATAGTAACACCATGATTCATTACTCTAGGATCTTTTAAGAATGCTTCAACTCTTTGTGCAAATTCAGGTGATAAGTTAGCAGCCGATCTTTGTTGACCCAATGCTCTTTTATCAGCAATTTTATCTGCCAAATTCAAAACAGATTGATCATTCTTATCATTAAACATAGTAGATAATTCAGCTTCTGATTCTTTTCTTCTGGTTACAAAAGAAGCAATAGCATCAGCTGGTGACTTTATAGTTTTAAATAAAGAACCAAGTTTTTCTTTTGCTCCACCTATAAGAGAAGACGCTAAATTTTTTACTTTCTTGAATCCAGCACTTAATGCTGCACCTATTTTTGTTTTCTTAACAGAACCAACAATTCCGGCACGTGCATTTTGAGCAGCTGTATACAATCTAGTTTTCTGAATATTATCCTTAGCATATTGTTTCCATTGATTAACATAACCTTTATTTGCTATTATTTTCTTAAGATTAACTCCATCTGCTTGTGCATTTTCAGCATCTTTGGAGTTAGTTTCTGGTAATTTTGCAGATAAAGAAGGTGATGCATTAGATGCATTTTTTACATCTATTCCTTCAGCAGATAATTCTGCGCTAGATTCTTCAGATATTTTCTGAAGTTGTTCATCTTCTTTCTTTGCAATACTTTCATTATTTTTCTCTTCATCTTTTAAAAGATTATTTTCTGAAGGATTAAGATTTTCTTTTCCTAATGGACCTAAACCATATAATCTATTAGAAGACATATATTTTTTAGCAGCATCGAGATAATCTTTTCTGAATTTATCTCTATTTTCCATAGCAGCGATATCATCAGGATCTATTTTTTTATCTACTTTACCGCCATATTGTTTTACCATATCTCTATACATTTGATCAAGAGGTTTATAAACTTTTTCAAACCAATTCTTGAATTTAGCTATAGAATCTTTATTCTTTTCAGGATGCTTTTTATCAAACTTTAAGAATCCCAAAATTGTAGCACGCTTCTTATCTTGACCGAAGAGTATTTCTGACCAAGTCATAGTTTCAAATTCAACAAGACGCTTATATTCTACTTCCATGATAGCAGCACGCTTACTATCAAATTCTTTAGCTTCTTCCATCTGTTTCTTTGTAGAATCTTTACCAATAATATTAAATACAAAATTAGCAATAGTTGCTGGAGGAATTAAACCGAATGTTAAATTACCAGATAAAGCTTTAGCTAAACCTGCAGTAATTCTCATTGCGAATGTAGGTTTCATTCCTTTACCCATACTAAAGTATCTATTTGCTTCTGCCATACCTGTACCGATATCATAAACAAGTTGAGCAATCATTACACCCCAACCAATTGGTTGTGATACTTTTGCACAGAATGAACTTATTTTACCTGATATCTTTGCAAGTATTCCTGGTTTAGCTGTAGCTTTTCCCATTTCTTTTAAGAAAGCTTTAGATACATTAGCAGCAGCTTCTTTACCACCAATCTTTGCAATAATTTTAGGATTAGAGAATATTTTTGAAACAAAACCTGAGAATTTTCCAAAAAGTCCACCAATCTTAGATACACCTTTAGCAAATGTACCAACGTGAACTAATTGATTAACTCCAAAACTTCTACCTGCTTTACCTGAATTATCTATTTCATTACCTTCAGCATCATAGTTACCAGCACCACCTGCTCCAAATAATGAACCAATCTTTTCAAGTTTAGTAGAATGTGCAGCATCTTGTTTCATTGTTTTAACTTTATTTATACCTTGTTTTCCAAGCATAACTGCACCAGCAGCTGCAGCACCTATTGTAGCTACGCTTCCAGCCGCATTTATTCCTTTAGCTAATTTTCCGCCAAATGTACCAAGACCACCCCATTTTCCACCGCCAGCATTTTTAGCAGCTTTAGCAGAATTTTCATTTATATTCTCGAGTAAATCATTTTGTTTTTCGGCATTCTCATAATTAGCTTTAAGTAAACTAGCTATATTATTTTCAGGTTGAACAGATTCTTTACCAGTTGCAGCAATACTTTGTGTAGTACCTAAAGTTGCAGCAATAGCAGCAATATTTTTAGCAATAGAGAATCGGTGTTGTTTTTCTTCTTTTCGTTCTTTATCTGATTTTTGATCTTCATAAGATCCTTCATCAATATTTTTATTTATAGAGAATAAACTAGTTTTAGGTTTTATATTAGTATTTTCAATATTAGGAGGTGTTTTATCATTGGCTATATATATAGCTTTAATAATTTCATCCATTTTAGATAAAATTGAACCTACATTTTTGATTCCACCACCAAACGATATTAAACTACCACCACCACTAATACCATTAGCAAATTTATTTCTTAAATTAGAAAAAAGTCCACCAACACGACCTTTCGTGTCTTCAAATCCGTTCTTAATTGCTAAAGCTATAACTTCTTTTTCAGGAAGTTTATCTAATTCCTTTTGTGTTATTAATTTAGCATTAAGTAAGAATTCTTTAGCTTTTTCATAACTAGATTCTTTCTTGCCTAAAATAAAGTCTTTAGCTTTATTATATAAACCACCACCAAGTTCTTTACCTTTAGATATACCATCTGAAATTCTACTAGATAATTTTGAAATTAATCCACCAACTTTATCTTTTGATTCTTTGAATCCATTTTCTAAAGCAAGTTTAATAATTTCTTTATCACTCATTTTATTTAATCTTCGTTTAGAGATTATTTTATTTTTTAATAAATAATCTGCAGCTTTTTCGACTACATCATCTTTAGTGCCTAAAATAAAGTCTTTAGCTTTATTATATAAACCACCACCAAGTTCTTTACCTTTAGATATCAATGAACCTATGAAAGATGCGTTAAAACCAAATTTTATAGCAGTTTTAAGAATTTCAGAATCATCCATCTTCTTTAATTCTTTTTTTGTTATGAATTTATTTTCAAGTAAGAAATTGGTTGCTTTTCCAACAAGTTTTTTATATTTTTCATCTTTAAAATCAAGAAATTTATTATAACCATTTTTAGCAATATCAACACCTTTAGATACTAATGATGAACCCACTTCATATGCTTTTCCTGCTACAAATTTAGTTCCATCTATTAATTTTGAACCTAAAGATTTTGCTGTATCACCAATTTTACCAATTAATCCAGAACCCAATTTACCAGGTATTCCAAATCTAAATCCTACAGTTTCAATATTATTAGCTATTCTTTCTGTATTACTGTAAATAGCTTCTAAAATATCACGATTAGATTTAAATTGTTTTGAAATATTTTCTATAGGTTTACCAGATACTTTTGTATCAATAGGATCGTTTTGAAAATAGCTTAATGGTTTACCTGAAACTTTTAATTCAGCATTATAATTATTATCAAATCGTTTTTTCTCCAACATTGATCCATTAGATGGTAATTTTGATGTATTATAAGAATAATAATTTTTAGAATCTGATTCTGTTAAAGGTCCTACGCCAACTGGTCGTATTTTTCCATTCCATTTTTCATCAAATTCAAAATGTGGACGGTCATTATTACCAGCCCATTTAATACCATAAAAACTGGCAATTTTTGCTATTTTATTCCAACTTAAACTTCCATTATTTATATCTATACTTCGTCCAGTTAAGTGATTAGATGCTAAAGATCTAACAGTAATGCCGTCTGGTCCCATTTTTGTTCTTATTTCTTTAGGGAAATAATTAAGACCATCTATACATCCTGCAGCTCTCATTAAATCTTCAGTTATACTAGGATCTGTACGACCTTTCGAATATAATGCAAATTGGAATAATGGACTTCTAACAGATTCTTTTATTTTTACTCCATAACCCATTAATTCAGGATCATTCATAAATGATTGAACACGAGATCTAAATTTAGGATCTAAATTTTTTATTAATTCATCTTCTTTAGTAAATATTTTTTCGTTTTTACTTTTTATTTTATTTGCAAATTTATATATAGCTTCTTTATCATTTGAAAATAATAATTCGTCTATTTCTTTTTGAGTTCCTGGTTTCAAGAACATCAAACCTGCATCTTTAGATGAATTAATTTTATTAATATATTTATATCTAAAACCTAAATCTTTAGATTGAAAACTATCTCGTTTAGATATAGCATCATTTACTTTTTTAAGAAGTTTTTCACGTTCAGCTTCAATTTTTTTCTTTCTTTCATCTGAAAGTTTTTTATATGCACTGCTATCTTTATTGTATTTTTTATTATATTCATTATATTTAGATTTTGCATTTGATACATCTACATCTAAAGAATAATCTTTAACATCATTTGTTCTTTTAGCATTAAAATCAAATTTTACAACAGATTGTTTATTTAATTCATTATCTCGATCATTGTAATCGGAAATATCTAAATTATCAATTATATTTGATCTATTTCCTATTTCAATTGATTTTTTTGCACTATAACCTAATAATGCTTTATTTAAAATTGATATATCTTTTTTATTTGCAACAATTTGATTAATACTTCTATCGCTTAAAGATTTCTTTTCATCATCTGATAAATTTTTTGGAACAAAAAATGCAACATCTATATTATCATCGAATGGGTCTGTGGTAATAAATGCATTATGATTCATAGCAGCATTATAAAATGCATGTTTTATTTCGGAATCATCTTTTAAGCTCGAAAGCCATGCTGAATCAACAAATACCTTTGATTTACCGATACCGCTACTTTCTAGATTAAGATTATGTAATTCAATCAGTTTTTCGTCGCCACCAGCTTTTAATAGCAATTGTCGTTTAAATGAACCGTGTTTTTCGATTTCTTTATTTTTTGCATCTTGTTTTTTAGACCGTTTCAATGCTTTTTTAGAATTACTAAGACGTAATTTTGCACTTTGTTTATCAGAAAAATCTTTTACATGTTGACCGATATTAGATATTCCATCTCCTATTTTATCAAATGCATTTTTAGATTTTTTATTAGATTTCTTTAATTTATATTTTTCTTTTTGTTTAGAAATTAAATCTGATAATTCTTTCTTTCTATTTTCAGCAACTTGTTCTGCTTCGGAAAGTAATTCATTATCAAATGAACCATCATTAACTAAATTTTTTACAGCATTTTTTCCATAAATAGAATTAAGAGGAACTTCAAAAATATCAACCATTTTATCAACAAGTCTATCCATTCCGATAGCTTCACGAAGTTGACCAATTAAAGAATTATCATTTGCTTTAAATCTTAATGATTGTTCATTAATTTTTCTTGTTCGTTCTTCTTCCAATCGAGCATCAGAACTTAAAGCTCTTAATTTATTTTCGTTTTCAATTTCTTCTCGTTCTTTATTTTCTTTAATTTTCTTTTTAGAAATTAAATTAGAATTAAATTTATAAATATTATCTATTCCTTCTTTATCATAGCTTGGATATACTTTAATTCCATTTAATAATAATTCATAAATTTCATTTACTTTACCAACAGCAGTAGAAGACATATCTTTTTGATAATCATTTAAATTGACTTTACCAACTCTTTCTCCAAACTGAGATTTTCGTAATTGAAGAAGATTCATGTCAGCTCTACGCTTAGCAAACTCGTTACTTTTAACTAATTTAGAATTATAAAAAGATGAATATTTTTCATTATAATCGTTTTCTTCCCATCTTTCTTTATCATTCAATTCTGCTACAGCAGTTAAACCGCCAATTTTAGCCATCTGTTCTTTGAACTGTTTAGAAGACACTTCAACATCATTAGCTACTTTTGTTATAGATGTATTCATATCTGCTATTTCTTCAGGTTTTAAAGTTGCAATTTGAGTAGAAATGAGATTTTTCAAACTTTCAACTTTATCCTCAGAAACAATCGATTCAAATCCTCTAAACAATTTATTTATATAATTTTCATTACCTTTTCTATGTGCAAGTTTAAAAGGATCTAATGCAGATTTAGATTCGATAAGATTATCTCTAAATTTATCTACAGCTTTATTAATTTCACCTTGAGTAAAATCTCTATTTTTTTCGCGCACACTATCTGTAATTCTATTTATAGCAGATGTAAATTTGAAATTTGATCCTATAGCATCTTCTTGAACTTGTTTATATTTCTTTTCAATACTATCTCTTTCTTCAAATTGTTTACTCTGATGATTGTAATATGTAAGTTTATTGCCGGTTATGGCTGATAATATTTGCGATAAATAACCAGGAATAGTTTCATTGATGGTCTCTTTTGTCATTACATCAAAAACAGCATTATCTTGTAAATTTTCTTTATTTAAATTAATTTGTTTATTGATACCTTTTTCAGTACCCATTAATTCACCAAGAAAACTCAAAACACCATTATCTGAATCTTTCCATCTATTTGCTGTAGCTGTTAATGCTCCACCTACATTTCCGTATAAATTATTTAATCTATCTAATTTATTTTTTGTCTTGGAACCAATAAGCTGATTAAATACAAATGATTTTATCATACTAGAAGCTATATCAGATGGATTAAGCTTGATTCCGCCTTTACCAAACATTCCAGCCATGCCAGAACCCATATCAATTACTTGACCTAACTGGGTTCCCATAAACATATTTTTGGCATTTTCTTTAATTAAATTAGTATATTTTCCTAAATCTAGATTGCCACCAAGACCAAATAAAGAACTTTCTTTCTCTTCTTCATTTTCGTCTTTTTCTTTTATACCAACCGATAATCTATTTGTTTTTAATATATCTTTAAGTAAAGCTCTTTGATCAGTCAAAAACGCAAGTGTTTTAGAATCAAATTCTAATTGTGCATCAATATTTGTTTTTCCATAATGAGTCAAAAATTTACTTAAACCATATAAATTATTATCAATACTTTTAAGAATATTTATCGATTCATAAAAATTTTGATTAGTATTTGTAATTTGAGCTTTGGCGATTCTCATATTTGTAGATGATATAGTAGCGGTAGCTGCTTCTTGAACATCTGCATACAATTGTGCATCGTTACCATTATTGACAACTATATTATTTACAACACGCTTTCTAGGCATTTTATAATTAAATTTAGTTGTCATAACACCAGAAGTGTCTTTTTCTTCCTGTGTATCTCCATCATCTAAATCGTCATCACCAAGAAATGCATTCATATCAATAGGCTTATCTCTATTAGAAGTATAGAATTTACCTTTTTTGATATTATCTGCTATATTTTTAAAACCTTTTTTAGCACTATCTTTACTTTCTTTGTTTATTTTAGAACCAAAACTACTTTTTAAATCTGCTAATGCAGAAATAGCTTTATCTTTCTTTTCAACAAATTGATCTTTTGATTCGGACAATGCCATTTTAACATCGTCTGTTAATGATGAAACTTCTGGTAAAAATTCATCAACAAAATCAAGTCCTAATCCTTTAACAGACTTTATCGTATTAACGAAGAAACCTTTAACGCCAGTAGGACCTTCTGCATTAGGATCAAAACTAAATCCCGCCAGATCGTCATCATCATCATAGACAGAATCGTCAAGAGGGAACATTTCATCATCAAAATCAAAATCATCTTTATTTATATTCATATTGCCTTTTTTAGCCATGATTATATTCCTCCAATTCTATCTATATAATAGAATATTTAAGTCACATATAAAATAATGTTTTTTAGGTATTTACTTATATATAGAAACAAAATTATATATTTAATATATATTATTTTATGGTTTATATCATTTTATGGGAGGATAAAAAATGATAATGATTCGTAACAAAAGTACTAAAAAATTGTTTGGTGATTTCTTTGACAAAACATGTGCATTTATGCACTTAAAAGCTATGAATAACTTAGCTGGTAATGAGATTGTCAAAGTAAATTATTATTTAATGAGACCAATAACTTCAAAAGAAGAACAAAAAATTGGTCCATTCGATAATCAAGAATCACTATTTCATTACAGATCATTAAACCAGCCAAAAGGTACAATACAATTAAAAACAATTGTTGTACTTTGACAAAATAAAAGAAGAGGTCCATTAAGGACCTCTTCTTTTTTTATTTATACATTAGGTGTTAGCACCTGCAGCATTATCGATTGCATCGGTACGAGTATCAATTGTATCGGTAGAACCGTTATTAATTAATCCCATTTCACCGAATGTACCTGCCTGAGATCCCTGACGGAACTTAGCAAAGTACGGTTCAAGCTGCTGTGCACGTGTATCACGCAGATCCTGAGTATAAATTGGTGATTCGCCAGCGGCATCTGCCTGTTTCTGAGCATTGTCGAGACGAGCTTCAATATCAATAGAGTTCTGTTCAGCCCATTCTTCTTTAGAAGCCCCGAAAATTGCAGGGTCATACATATAAGAAGGAAGAAGCTGATTAAGATAGCTCTGACCATAGAGATTGTATCCTTCAACAATCTTACGAGCGTAAAGGTCAATTTCTGGTCCTCTATCATACTGTCCACTGAATTCGATGTCCATATCAACACCAGAGCCAGCATCACCGATGTTTCCAGAATTCATATGAGAAGCTTTTTCACTGTAAGGCATAACCTCGTGCCACATACAAGCAAATTCAATACTTTCTGGACGGCAGTTAGGTCCGAGCAAAATGTAAATGAACGAACCAGCCATATTAGGAAGTATTGGAGCCATCTTAGCACCGAACATGTGACAAACTCCAGTCTTACGATCTGAAACACCTGAAATCCAGAAGTCAAGGAACTTGCGTACTGGAGAACCAGCACATTCACGAACCTTCAGTGTAACACTGTTTCCAGATTCGTGATAAATTCCAGGATAAGATGTAGTTGCATGAACTGCACCATTCTGAATATCAATTTTATCAATAGAGTTTTCAGGAACACCTGAAACTTCCATTACCATATCTTCGAAAATCCAACGAAGATATTTTACAGCCATATCTGGGAAGAAAGGCGGAGCCTTTACCCATTTAACAAGGAAGCGACCTACACGGAAAGGTTCGCGTGCAGCCATAACCATAGGATCAGCTGACTGAAGACCATTCTGTGTATTCAATCTGTTGAGGACGTTACCTGCAGTACCAACAGTTGTAGTTTCATAACCCAACCATTCTTCCTTAGTAGGAACGAAACCTCTAAGACCATTTACGCCATAACCAGTTGCGATATCGCTTGTAGGACCACGGTTAATAAAACCGTTCTCGGCATCAGTACCGAAATCTGTATAAGATGCACTCATACTTTATTCTCCTTAAGCTCCGCGCTTAGCGTAAATATTTAATTGCCAACCCTTAGTCATACCAGGGAAGTAGTATGTAAGGTCACAAGTACTTGACTCAAGCAGCTTATCTCTTTCTGTCTGATAGAGATCAGCAGTTACAGTGATATTCTTTGGATAACGTCCAGAAAGTCTCTGAGCAAGTTCCTCAGAAGCTTTGCGGATAGCACCAGCAGCACCATCGTTATCGTATACATACTTAATAAGTACTGACTTACCAAGACGTACAGCATCACCAATAACCATACCGTTACGAATTGATTTAAGCTTAGAAGTTTCCTGTGTATACAAATTGTCTTCAGACATATATACAACAGTACCCTTACGATCAATCTTAAATGCAAAAATACATCCAAGTTTGCGTAATGGAGTAAGCATTGTATCACCTTCATCTTTGTATGGGAGCCAATCATATTCCATAGTTGTTACTTTACCAGCCTGGTAACCAGCAAATACACTGAATGTACCAAGAAGTCCATAACACTTAGCAAGACCATATGAATAATCATATGTACCAGTTACATGCTTGTTAAGAGCACGATCAGTAGTATAACCCTGATGAACAATAACAGCTGCAGTATAACCGAAAGAACCATCTACTATTTGTTTGATACCGTTTACAGCATCAATTGCTGAAGAGCAGTTTCTTACTTCTGTACCAATATCAGCAATAACCATGATATCAGGACGAATGTCGCGGAATTTCTTGAGCATTACGTTCTTTACATCAAAATGGTAATTTGCATCAAAAAGTATATCAGAATAAATCATTCTTTCATCAAAAATAGCAGGATCGATTTGTCCCTGGAAGAATTGCTTAAGAAGTGAATTTTTTGTATTAATAACCATATCTTCTGTTACAGTTACATGCTCTACAGTACCATCAACATTCTTATCGTATGTATAACCGACCTGAAGATCGCCATCGCTTCCACCATCGAGATAGAAAATAGCATCTTCGCCAATTCTTACATTTGACGGATCCGGATCTCTGATAATACCAATACCTGATTCAAGGGTATAATTTTCTCCATTATCATCTGTACAAGAAAGTGGATCAATATCAACTACGTCTACAGTATCAGGAAGATAATTTTCAATGATTTTACTCATTGTTTCATAATTATCCATGATATATGGCTTACAAATAACAGGACGTTCACGACCAGCTGTATCCTTATTTCTGTATACATACTGAAGATTTTCCATAACTTCTGAACCCTGGATGAGTTTAGCATCTGGATTAAGTGAGAAATAGAAAGATTCTCCGTATTTATATGACTGACCATATGAATCCTTTAAGTACAATGTAAGCTTATAGCGGCGTCCATCATCTGTGTCAGCATCACGTTCATAATCATTTTCGAGTTTGAAACCGAAATCGTTTCCACACTTTCCAGCACCATTATGAATAAGTTTAAATAATGGTATAGTATGAACGTTTCCTACATGTGTAGGATTGCCATCATTAGCATTAGGATTGTCATCGTTATCAACAACAACTTTTGCTTCAATGTGAGCAGGAACGCCAGCAATTGCAGGATGACCTACGATATTATTTGCAGGATCATCTTCAACTGCTTCTTGACCTGGTACTTCTTCAACTTCTGTCAATACAAGTTTTACAAGAACTGAAGCTATTGTAGCATTAGTTGGAAGAAGACGGCAAACCTGCGCAGAAGCACCGCCACTCATAGCATGGAGAAGATTCATACCACCCTGTCCATATTTTTCAAGATTATCCATATCTGAACCATATTCATCAGAAACGAGACCAGCTGAATCAAAATCCTGGATTATGTTAGCTTTTCCTTTTCCTGAGAAAATAGGCTGAAGAATTGTTAATCTTTTTGGAAGGATAGCATCAGGTATAACTACTGCAGAATCATCATAGATGACTGTGTTGATATACGCATCTTTGACATATAAAGTTTTATAAGTCATTTTATTTCCTCCAATCGGAATTTTACGTGCATATCATTTACAAAATTCTTATATTAAGTGCAAGTTAATATTTCAAATTGTAAACTTATTATAATGTTATTTTAAAAGATATATAACATAGAAGAAAAATGCAATTAAAATGTATAAAAAATATATATTATTAATTGAAGTGGGAGAAGACATATAATTATGCACACTTCAAAATAAAATATTTAAAGGGGAAAAGACTATGTGTAAAAAATGTCTTATCTGTTGTGTGTTATTAATAACCGTTTTAACAACAAAAAGTTTTGCAAAAGAAAAGAATAACACATTTATCGATGACTCAAAAAACAAAATTGAGTTAACAAAAATTATTTTTGCGGATGAAATCGAATATGAAATTGAAGAAAAAACATATCGCGATTTTATCTCAAAATCAATTCCTAGTAAGTTCGTAAATCCATTTTATGAATATACTAAAAATAATAAAAATATTGGTATTGAATTACTTGGAATTGCTAAGCATGAAAGTAACTGGAAGATTTTTGATGGTCCTATGAATGAAAATGGGACCCGAGATCATGGTCCTATGATGTTAAATTCTGGAAATTTAGCAGATGAAAAATTCATGCTTGCATTTGGTTCAGATTGCATAAATTATAAATATGATAGAGATATTTATTATATGTGTATCTGTATTAATTTTTATAGAGATTTGAGAAAGCAATATGGTCCTTGGGTTGCTTTACAAATCTATAATGGCGGTTGGAGAACCGTTAGAAAATCTTGTCCTGCAAGATTAAAAAGAACTGTAACAGAATATGCAAATAAAGTTTATTCTTATATTAATTCTTACGAAAGTGAATATAAAACTTTTAAAACAAATTCACGAGAAAGAATTGAAAATTATGTAGCAATTCAATATTCTACAAAATTAAATAATTATATAAGAACTCAAACAATTGCTGCTAAAATTAACAGTCTCAAAATAACAAGAATTTGTTTAGGTATAACATTTTATCCACGTATATGGAATGAATTATTATGTACATTTGATGAGGAATATTTTGAACTGTACATCCTCCAAAAATGGTGCACACAAAATATAATTTTATTTACAAAAGAAGAATTAGAAGATTTGGATGATGAAGAAGAATATTTTGAAATTCCTATGTTATGCTGAAGCTAAAAAGAAATAATAGTTCTACCCACTTAATGTGGGTAGAACTTTATTTTTTATACATCGGATAATGCTTCTTCAATAGTAGATTCTTTTTGTGATTCATTATATCTTTTACGTACAATAGACATACTGATACCTTGTTTAGGGTCACCGCTCGAAATAGCAGCAAAACTATTATACATACGTCCTAAACTATCTACTTTTATATATTGTTTGTCTGTCATTTTTAATTTAGGATTTTCTTTCAATGCTAATCTAAACGGAATAGCTAAATTATATGGAGATCTTGAAAGTTCGGCAATCATGATTTCCATAATAGTATCTGCAATCTGTGTATTAGTTTTATTTTCTTCACAAGCTGCAGATATAAAGTTCATGACTTTATCATAAGCTAATTCTTTAGGCAAAAATCCTTTTAACATTAAGTCAATTAATTTAGATACTGTTTTCCATGTACGTACAAAAAGTGTAGATTTAATAAAAGTATCACCTTCCTGGAAATTTAATATAGTAACTAAATTCTTATTTTCATCACGTCCTTCTTCAATTTCACTAGGACAAAGAATTACTTGCATTGGCATTTTAAAAAGAATAATATGAGGATTTTTAAGATTATCAATATCAAATTCTTTATCATCTAACCCAAATACTTCTATATACATAATACCAATTGTACTAACCTCTGATCCGTTGAGTTCTGCTATTTTATGATTAAAAAAATCTTGCAATAATTTCACTCTAACAAAAGGAGCTTTGACAACTAGTCGATTATCCTCTGTATTTACAAATGTTTTTTTAATTATTTCTTCATTAGTCATTTTAAACTCCTTATTATAAAATGATGTTTTGAAACAAATATAATTAAAAATATATATTATTAAATAGAAAAAATGAAATATAAGGAGAAATAAATGAATATCAAAATAAAAGAAGATCTTGAAAGAATTATTAAATCAAACCATAAAATTGATATTGAGGAAGAAAATGAAAAAAAATATAATAATATTAATGATAAAATCGATATAGTCGAGGATGTATTGTCAAAATATAATTGTAAATGTATAAATAGAGAATATACAAAATCATATATGCGTGCAACATTTAGCTACGATTGTTCATATATTAGTCAATCTGCAGGTATCATGTTCATATTTAATTTATTCAGACCAAGCGTTCTACTTAATAAAAAAGATTATTTTAATGAAATGAAAAAACGTGGATATAAAAATTTTACAGTTGATTATAAACATTTTTGTATTCGATTTGATGTGGATTATATATGTGAAGATGGTACATATAAAATAGTATAAATAGTTTTGTTTCATTCATTCTAAAATATGAATCGAAAAAGATATAATAACTTTTGTTTTTAAATGAAAGTTTGAATTTTAATAGGAGGAGATATGAAAAATATCTTATTAGAGGCTGAGAATGAATATAATTCTCTTAACTCATCAGCCGAACAGGAAAGACTTTTAAGAGATCCAATCTTAATATGTCTTTTGAAAACTGTTGAACGTGAAATGGAGTATATATTTAAATATGCTCCTAAGGAAGAAGATGTAGAAGGATATATTCATATGGAAGTTCCTTTCTTCGAAGGTCACGTTCGTTCAAATCCATTTCTTCGTACAGTTTACGGGGCTATTCGTTCTGATGAAGTTTTGGAAACTGAAAAGTGGGATTGCAACAAAGATCCAAGAATCAACATTTTCTCAGCTTTTCAGTCATCATCTTTTGAGTCGATGTATAAAACATTTATCCCTCGATATAATATCAAAGATGATGTTTTGAAAGTAGTTTATATGAAACGGTAAAAAATATTGGGAGTCCATAGAAGACTCCCAATATTTATTTTTTTTATTTCTTTTCGTTTACGATATCATAATTAAGTTCAAATGAAATAATATCCCAAACACCTGCTTTATAGAAATTGAGGTTTCCGTCAAAGAAGTTATCTGGATTATTTGATTTGAAATACTTGATATCAAATTTACAATTATTTTTTACAGCAATAGATTTACCATCAAAATTAACACCAGTACGTTTAATGATATCAATTGCATTTTTAATAATTTTTTCATATGAATTCTTGAGACATACATTTACGGTATTTCTGCATCTTTCTGATAATGTATAAGTATTCTTATCAATATAAGAAAGATCTTTACCATCACGGACAGCAAGTTTTCCATCTACAAACTGATTATAATACCATTTTTCATTGATATTTGTAAGATTATCATTTGATACTTTCTTAGAAGCAACAAATGCTTTTCTTACATCAACAGGATCATTTTCTTTAATGATAGCTGTTCCGAATACCTTCTTTACATTTTCATCAAGAATTTTCTTAGCATATCTTTCAACGCGTACTACAACTTTAGTATCTTTAGATGGATATACTGAAATATCATAAATATTATCATTATCTTCATATTTAATAATAGAAGTATCAGAAGCAATATTCTTAATGATTTCATCATATGTCTTCAATGCATTCTTAAATGCACCAAGATTCTTTTTCTTTTCTTTAGATTTTTCTTTATATGATTTAATCATTTCGTTATATGCCTGAGCTTTCTTCTTTTTAATATTTTCTTTCTTTGGTTCTTCTTTAGCTGGTTCATTCTTATCACCACATACATTATCAATAAGAACTTTGAAACTATTTGTAGCATATCCGAAGATATAACAAATTGCTTCAAGTCTTGAATTTTCAATATCAATGTCGCGCTGATAAGTGTAATCCAAATTCTGGAATGCAATAGTCTTTGATCTGTTTCTTATATATTCTTCATATGTTTTATCCTTTGGACAATTCCTGAACGCAAATGATTCAAGAATATATTCACTGAAGAAATAAGAAATACAATCGTGTCTAAGATTTTTATTTTTATTTTTAGAAGCAAAATAATCATCTAATTCAGTAAATCCATAGATTACAGAACATCCTACAAGAGTATGAAGAAGTGAAGAAATTACACTGCTAGTAGCTTCGTGTTCAGCTTTAAGCTGTGTTTCTTTATACCATTTATCAAATTCATCAAATGTGATATTTGGATTTTCTTCACGTTTCTTATTAACTGCTTCATCAATAGGATCTGTGAGTTCCATATATTTTTTATATGAACGAGCAAACTGATATTCAAATGCAACAGTTGTCTTGAATTCATATTTATTATTTATTTTCAAATTCTTATCAAGTTTCTTAAGTTTATATTCATTAGAATTAATATCTGTAACGATATCATCCATAAGTTTTTCATATGCATTCTTAAATTTAATATTGTGACAAAGAAGATGAGAAACTACATGTGTAGTATCAATATATTCTTTAATGAATTTATCGAGTTCTTCTTTATGATCATAATAGAAATTCTTAAGAACTGAATCTGGATCAAAATTAGCAGCCCATTCAAGATCAATATTATTTTCATAAATATCAATATAATATCTAATAATATTATTAAAGAACATTGTCATCGAATTAACGTTCAATCTAATCTGATCATATTCTTTATCATCATTTGTATGCATATTCATTTTAATAACATCATTAAAAGCTCTACCATATGTTTTAATATGCTGGAATTCAAGACAAGATTCTGGACGTGCATAATATCCGCGCTTTTCTGAATTTGCAAATGCATATGAAATAAATCCATTAAATAAACCATATTTAATAAGATATGTTTTATATGGCTTTATAATATCATCACGAAGTTTTTCAAGTTTCTCTTCATTTTCTTCGTTTTCTTTTACATATTTATTATATTTTTCTTCAATCTTAGGTTTAATAGTATTGATGATTTCTTTAATTTCATCAACATTTGTATCTTTTGTAATTTCAGGAATAAACTTTTCAAGAGGTTTTTCTCCAAGGAAAGAATAATATTGATTGATACTAATTTTACCACGAGAGAATTTCTCAAAACACTCAAAGAATTCATCGGCTTCGCGACGAGCAGCTTTAAGTTCTTCGAATTCTTTATCAGGATCATCTAATGTAATAATTGAATTACGAATCTCTTGATACTCTTTATAAAGTTTATCTTGATCATCCTTCTGAGTATTAGGTGAACTAATTTTATTAATTAATTCTGGAACTTTAGCGATTCCTTTATAGTCAATCTTTTCCTGAACTTCTTTTGAATATTCTTTTTCATAATCTTTCTTCATATAAGCTACAAGCTTATCAATATTTCCTTCTTCGATATCAATGATAGCATTATGAAGAAGACTTGAAATCTGACTTCCCAAATCAGCCATTTCAATTTTCTTTGTAATTTCTTTAATTTCCTTTACATCATCTACAGCAGGTTCACCTTTAGCAATACGCATAGAATCGATAAATGCTTTAGCAAAAGCTGTATTAGCAGTATTTGAAACGAGGCCTACAATAGTACCATCATTCTGCAACTGTCCAAGATCATGTCTTGCTACATTTTGATAAGTTGCAATAAGTTTCTTTGCATTAGCTTCGCGTTTAAGAAGTTCATTTTTAATCTTTTCATTATGAATTGGAAGATTTGCTACTTCATTAGCATACAATGATTTTGCAGTTTCAATATCTTCTTTTTCTTTCTTAATCTCATCTGTTAATTCTTCTTCTTTAAGAGCATTAATTTCCTTAAGTCTAGCATCGATTCGTTCGATCTGCTCTCTATTTTCCTTTTCTATATTTTTCTGTGAATCTTCATTAAGTAATTCTCTTACTTCATGAATGATATCACGTGCATCATTAATTTCAAATTCAAAATTTGTTAAAGTAATATCAGATTCTTTGAGACGTCTAATATCTTCTTTTGTAATTTCAGGAATTCCTTCCTTATCCATTACAATTTTACTCATGTCGATGTAAACAGAAGAGTTTTCATCTCCTTCATTTTTCTTTTGTTCACGGATAATTTTATTAGCTTCTTCCGTGATCTTATCGACATTTGGTTCATGAGGACTGATTTCATCATTTGCAGCAGGTGCTTCAGAATTTACATCAATTCCTTTTTTGTGTTTTTCCATTGCTGATATTACCTCTGGAGGAACCTCAGCGGATTCGACGTGTTCAGTATCCTTAACTTCAGGATTCTCTGAGACATGTTCCTGTTCTTGTTCTATTGTCTTATTTTCTTCTGACATTATAGAACCTCCATTAAAAATTTTAAGTTTACTATTAAACTAATAGTATAAAGATATGTACAAATAATAATATATTTTTATTATAGATATAAAAATTGTAGGTGTCTAAATGACACCTACAAATATTTTAATTTAAAATACTCTTATTCATATTATAATCAAAATCTCTTATTTGTTTATAAAACGGATCTGCTATTTTTTCTGTAATATAATTATATCGATATTCTTCATTAAGAACTATTTTAATAAAATAATCACTTAATAAATCATCTCGTTCGTATTTAATATTGCAAAAAATATTAATCTGATCATCAAGATTATCGTAATTATCACAAGGAGCAAACTCATTCAATTTTTTAAACATATTATAAAATTTAAATTCATGTTCATCTAAGAAAATCATTTTAGCATATTTAATAAAGAAAGAAATTTTATCTTTATAATTCATTTTATAAAATTCTCTCTTTCTAGATTCGGTATATTGCTGTCTTGCAGCACTCATTATCTGTATAGGATCAACATCATTATTTCCGATTCCAGGAATATTTAATAATGAAGTTTTTTCATATACATTTTTAAAATCATATCCTTCTACGTAGAAATTATAATACAAAAGATAATCTACTATAAGGATCTCAGGTTTTACGATTAAGAAATAGTATAAATTGTATACATTTTCAAATCTTTTTTCTTCATCATTAAATGTAATTCCAAATTTACTTCTCATAAAATATTCAACAGACTTCATGAAATTTTCATAATCGTCTTCATTATCCTGGTTAATATATTCCATAACATTTGGAAATTCATTTTCTGGAACTTTAATTATATTAATAAAGAACCACTTCATGTAATCATAATTATCTATTGTAATTTCTACATTAGGAGTAAATTGATATTCTATTTTCATTATTAAATCATCAAACGAAATAATATTAACTTTTATGGGTTCTTCTTTTATTTCAAAAGATTCTATTTCATCTTTCTCTATATTATCAAAAATAGTATTGTCCATAATAAACCTCGACTATATTTTAATGTCAGTTTAATAATATTTAATAAATATATATTATTAATAAGAATAAAACTAAAAAATATAAGGAGGAAATAATCTTGAGTTATATTGATAACAAATTTTGTAAAACTAAACAAAATTCGACAAAAGAAATTTGTCCAATTGAACACAAAATTTGCTATAATAAGCGTGAAGCAAATGAAATAGTAAATAGTTTAAGACATCACAAATACAAAAGAATAAGAATTAATAAAGGTGATAAAAAACCTAATAGAGCTTATTATTGTCAATTCTGTGATTCTTATCATTTAACTAGTAAAAGTACTTTTAGAGATGTAAGATATGATTTAACAAGAAAGGATAAACAATTGAAGGTGATAAATAATGGAAACGAAGAATTTTAAATTTGATGATGAACGCGGTAATAATTTTAATATTACTGTAAATCATTATCATTCTGCTGAGGTTCAAAATCCAATGAGTGGAATGTTAAATATGATTGGTCAAGCAATGATGACAAACGCTATGATGAATTTATTAGATAATAAACCTAATATGATTGAAGAAGAAAAAAGATATTTACCAAAAAATGCAGTATTAATAGGTGAAAAACCTATAGATGATGTGGAATATGAGATTCATGATTATATAAAATATGAATTTACTATTGATAATATGCAAAAGAATAATGATATAACAAAATTAGAAATTTCATTTGAAGAAACAATGACTTTTGATATATTCACTATTCATTATAGAGAAATATTTGAAGATATAAAACACAAATTATCTGTAATAGGTTCTGGAACTTCAAAATTTATTGTAAGTTTCAAAATTATTAATATAGGTTTGATTCATTGTGCTTATATTGATACAAATTATTTTTCTGCATTAATTAAGAAATTTGGAAATGGTAAAAAGAGAGTGTTCTTTAATCATTCTATAGGCGAAAAAATAAATGTTCCGTATTTATCATATTTATCAGATCTTAATTTTATTATTGATTTAGAAGGATTATATAAAATAAATTATGAAGCAATAGATAATAAATATCATATTTCTAAAGAAGGTGAATAAAATGGATATTAATATAAATATCAATAATAATGAAAAAGAAGAAAAGAAATTTAACCCGAAATCAGTTTTATCACAAGAATTTAAAAAGGATGTCGAAGATAAAACTGAAGAAATCAATAATATGATTGATGAGATTGATAAATATTATAATATTAGAGCAGATAAAGAATTATCAAATATTATCCGTACCATGATGGAATCTAGAATTAAGTTTTTAGATGCATATGAAAGATTTAGTTCATGGTATAAAAAGCATAGATAAATAAAATGTAGGGATTAAAAATCCCTACATTATTTTTTATAATCCTAAAATATTTCTGAATTCTTTTTTATGATTACTAAAATAATCACTATAAGATTCAGATTCTTTTTTCTTTGGACTCTTTTCATCCATTTCTATATCTACTAATTCTTTTTTATCTTTTGAATTTATTATATTTTGAATTTTCTCAAATTCTTCATGAAATTCATCTTCTGTAATTTCACCATCTTCCATACGATGAATTAATTTTACAACTTCTTTTTCTCGATTAAATGTAGAATTAGGATCATATGGATCAATTTTACTGTTATTTACTCCATTAATCATTTAGTTCTCCTTTATGAAACTGCATAAAGCATTTTCTTTAATTGATCTTTATTTTGAAATGTAAAGTCCATTTTAACATTAAATTTTTCATGTTTAGAAGCAACTCTTTCAGAAATCTTATCAGGTGTTTCATTGAAGTTTTCTTCTTCATCAGCAAGCACTTCATCGGCATTCTCGAGTCTTTCAATATTTCTTTCAAACTTATTATTCTTTGTATCAAATAATTTAATAGAAATATTTTCCATAGTATCACTAATATCAGAATCATTTCTTACATCAGAATTAATTCCTGTATTAATAGAACTAAAATCGATAGTACCATCAGAATTCATATATACATTGCTTTCATTATTAATCATATTTTTAATATTAAGTCTATTTTGACCTTTATTAGTAATGCGTTCTTGATCTATTTTAGATTCTCCCTCTATAGAGCATCCGATCAATGATACATCCAAATATGAACTAGCATTTTTTGCATAAGCTAAGAACCATCTTACAAACAGATAAGCCATGAGAGTATCGTCGTGTCCATTCTTAGGGTGATCAATACGTCCATTTCTTGTTACTTCAAGACCAATGATTTCATTAATAATATGAGTATCATGAATTTGTTTATATTGATTTACTACTGCTACACGTAAAAGATCCTTATAAAGAATAGGTCTTGTTTTAGATGTAGTAGCAAATCCTGGTTTACCATCTTCTGAACAATAAATTCTAGTTGCTAATCCATATCCATTTTCAATTAAACTATCACAAAGTGCTACACCAACATAGTTTCTTTCTATTACTGCTATGGCATTTGTGAATACATTAACTAATATATTTGCTACACATTTAGCAAAACGATTAGTAGAGAACTGATTAGTTCTCATTACAGCAACTACTTCATAATTTGTAGGATCAACTACTACGAAAGTAGAGAAGTCATGTAATAAGTTACCTCCAGTATCTATACCACATACATAAGTTTTATTAAAATCGATCTCATCAATCTTTCTATACAACTTTAAGAAGTAAACATCATCAATGACTAAAACATCAGTAGGATCATGTATTTGACCTGCAATTTTATCTACAAGCTCTTTTCCAAGAGGATGATCACCACCTGTCTTTTGCCATCTATTAAGAACTTCTCGCTGAAATGCTTCTTCTGATGTAGAGTCTTTTTTCATTTCTTCGAGATATGTATCAGGTTTACTTAAATCATAATACATATATTCAATTCGCAAAAAGCTATTTGTCGAATTTTGAAAAATCATTTCCTTTACTGTCTCTATATCATAATCATACATTTTTTCTGTAAAATCACAACAAGAATTCAGAAAGTTATAACCCCACATTCCTGATTCATCATCTAATCGTCCTACAGAAGAACTCATGATACGATGATGATAAGAACCACTCTTTTTAGCAATATCTGCTACAGTTTTATATGCGAAAGAAGCAGAGTCATATATTTCACCAATCTGAGGAATAAAGTTCAACTCATCATACCACATACAAGGTGTAGAGAATCCTCGTCCAGCCTTAGCAGCTTCTTCAGGAGATTTAGAAGGAGCTTTTATACGGATATGATTATAGAATGAACCTGTATCAAATCTCATTTCACGAGCATTATCTTTATCAGTAGCAGGATTATAAAGATTAAGATAATCAGGAAGAATATCTCTCATCTCTTTAATACGAGTCAAGTTACCTTGAAGAATACCATCTGAATATGAAAACATCATGAATTCAGTGTTTCTTGCTCCAAAGTAAAAGAACCATAAATACATAGCACAAATAGTGTATGTTTTATAGCACTGACGAGGCAATACAATAAATGAAGATAGATTATTTAACAAACTCCAACAAATTGCTAAAGTTGCTCTACTAAGTTCAAATTGACGTCTGATACCAGCAGTAGGAATACGTACTACTTCTCTTAGGAAATACCAAGGATTATTAGTTATTTCATTAATAACTCGTAATTTGGTTTCTTTATCAAGATTCTCACTCAATGGATCTACGTCAATCAATGTTTCATCTTTAAGTTCTAGAAAGAAATCACAATTCTTAACACCAAAGTCTTTTAAAATGGTATACATTTTAAGAAAACTAAGATTTTTTGTATTATATTGAATCATAGATTTCCTCTCTATTTATAAAAAAATGTTAAATAAGAATAAATATATTACATATTTTTATATACTATTTTAAAGGAAAATTATATGATAGAAACACGACCAACACCTTGGTGGTTACCACAAACACCAAAAGGTTCATTTATCTCTTATAATGCTACATATGGTGATAGAATTGGAAAATATTTTGATAGATTCAATAAAGATTCTTTTAAATGTAATATAGAAACACCGGACGGTACATTTGATAAAATAGATTATTATTTTCATGATCCTAGAAAATATGGTTTTGATCCTAATAAAAAATATCCATTAATAATATTTATTCATGGATTAACAAATGCTTTACAAGATGAATCTACATTTATTAATTATTCTGGAGCAGAATTTTTTGCAACACAAGAATATCAAGATGAATTAGAAGGGGCATTTATTTTAGTTCCAAAAGCTAATGAATATAATGATAATGAAGTTTGCAAAGGTTCATGGTCAGATGGTTATATAGATCCATTATATAATACTATAAATGAATTTATAAATAAATATGCTAAAGATAAAATTTCTAAAGTATCAATAATAGCAGCATCAAAATCATTAAAAATGACTTATAAATTAGTAGTTAAATATCCTGAATTATTTGATATTTTTATTGAATTAAGTTCAAATAGATTACCAAATAATTCAGAAATTGAAATTTTTAATAAAAATGATATATTTTTCTTTTATGCATTATGTAAACACGATGAATTAAATGATTATGAAATTCAAGTAAAACCATATCTAAAAAATATAAAGAAAATAAATAAACATTTTATATTTTTACCAGATTGGATTTATCATGGCAATAAAGGTATAGCATCTGGATATGAATTAGGTAGATTTGAAATGGGACAACATTGTTTAATCGTCTCATTTATGGTCAATCTTTTATTCGACGATGGTACTCCGATGTATGACAAATTTCCAAAAGGATTTTTAAATTGGTTTAAAACAATTCTTTGATATAAATCATAGTAGGAGTTCTCTCCTACTATGTATATTTTAAACATTTTATTATATTATATTTTTAATAGGTGGGAAGAGAGATGTATAATTTAACAATTGCAGATATTTCACTTTTTGAATATGCTATAGATTTTTTTACAATATATGGCAAAGAGAATTACAAGAATAAAAAATATAAATTAAGTTGGTATAATATTCTTCATTTTATTATAATTTATGGTTATTATAATGATTATGAAGAATACAAAATTTTTATGGACAATTTTACAAAACAATACACAGAATCTGAAATAAAACAATTTGCTTTCAAATTCTTTAAAAAAATTGTTGATAATGGCGAACCTATATCTGATCTTTTTATTTTTAATTCAGATGTAGATTTAGATAAAATAAAAGAAAAAGAAAATGAAATTAGATTAAAAATGCAAGAAAAAAAATATAATAACACTAAATGTTATAAATGTAAATATTTTAAAGATCATGTATATGCTATGGATAATGATGGAATTGATTTCTTATTAAATACATTGTTAACAAAAATTCCATACGAAAGTATTAGAAAGAATTTCTTAATTCATCATAATTTTAAATGTTTAAAACGAGATGAAGTAATAAAGAATTTAAATCAATTTGATACATATCCATATGATAAAGAATTGAGAACGAATAAAAAAATAGATGAAAGTAAAGAACCAGAATTCTTTAAATATAATCTTGAATCTAGACGACCTAGTGATTGGAGTTTAAAACCTATTTCTTCTAATGATTCTTGCAAATATTTTGAAGATTCAAATTCTTCATTTAAAGAATTTATAGAAGAATATCATGATATACAATAAAAATAATGTAAGACGCTATACTGCGTCTTACATTTATATATTATGAAATGTAGGAGAATATATGACATATAAAGAAAAGGAAATTAATTCCAGTATGAAAAAGATGTATATATTTAAAAACTTTATAGGGTTTTTAGAGATATATGGTCAGGAAACTTTTGGATGTGGTTATGAAGTAGATTGGAATAAAGTACATAGAATAATTATAGATAATAATATATTTGATTTTAATAATGATCTGGAAAATATAATTTATAATGATGAAAAATATGATTCAGAAGAGTTTAGAGATAAATGCTATAAATATATAGAAGATCAGATATTAAATGATTTACCAGCATGGAGATTATTTAAATTATCGGATCATCTAACAAAAGTAATGGAAAGAGATGAATATGATAAAATGATTGAAACTGAAAAGAAATTATTTAAACAAACTAAATGTTTTTCATGTAAACACTATAAAGAATATATTCATTTTTATGATACAACTGGTCGTGATAATGATGCTAGAAGAGTTAAAAAAGAAAATGAAAATTATGATATGAGAAATTTCAATTTAATTCATGCAGGTATATGTGAAAAACGAATCTCATTAACAAAAGAATGGGAAAATAATAATAGTCATAGATCTTCATCTTTCGAATCTAAATTAGTTAATAAATATTTTAAATCTTTAAATTGTCCTAAAAGTTTTTATTATTTAGAAGATTACAGTATAGGTTCTTTTAGACAGAAATTTTATCCACTTACAAATAAACATAAATGTCAATATTATGAAAAAGATGAAAATATGAATTATGAAGAATTTATTAAAAACAATTATGAAATTTTTATCCCAGTAAAAGAGGAGGATGACGAATAATGGGAAATGAATTAGAATTTAAAATTAAATTAACACCAGAGTTAGTAAAATCATTTATGACTAATGATAAAATCTGGGATGAAAATGATTTATATATCGATGAGATTATGGTAAAGAAAGATTTTTATTATAAAAGTCCATATATTCCATTAAAAACTGGTAATATAGTAAGAATAAGAAATGAATATTCTTGTGGTAAATATAATGATATATCATTCCTTACAGATAATATTACTGATGAAGATTTAGATAAAATTTCACCAGATTGTAAAGAATCTTTTATTTGTTTTAAAGAGAAAAGTGTTATTGATGGTTGTGAAATTACAAAAGAATTTGAAAGTATTAATCAGGAACATGTTGGTGAAAAAATTATTGAAGCACTCGGAGGAAAAGAATATTTTTCAAAAGAAAAGAAAAGTATTTCATTTAATTTCTTCTATGATCCAAATAGAGGAAATTTTAATATAGAATTAGTTTGCGTAAATAAACAATATTATTATCTTGAAATTGAATGGGTTGGAGATTTTACAGAAGAATTATCTGATTCAGAAAAAGTATTTAAGTATCTTGAAAATATTGTAACTAAATTAGGTTTTGATCCATCTATTAAAGATTCTAGATCATGGATGGAAATAATTAATAGTGATAATTTAAAAAGAGAAGTAGAACAGCATTTCTTAGATGAAAATGTAAAATGTGAAGTAAAAGAAATAGATCGAGAAAATGATAATTCAAATATTATTAAAATGGCACAAAATTTAAATAAATAAAATAAACTGTACGGGAAATATCCCGTACAGTTATTATTTTTTATAAATATTTAGCTAATAATGTATCGAATTTTTCTTTAACAGATTCAAATGATTCAACGTCTTCAGAATTAATAGTATGAACAGAAAGCTGATCATTCATAATTTCTGTTTCTTTAGCAGTCATTTCCTGTGCTAATGGAACTCCTCCAAAATCACCAAATAATAAACCGCCAAATATAGATTCGGAATCATTTTCATCTAATTTCTCTTTCAATTCCTGTACCTTAGAATCAAGTTCCTCAATAGAAAGATGTGATACACTTTCTGTTCCATTCCAATCTTTGAAAATATCATTTTGAGATGAACTAAGGAATAATTCACCCTTTGGACTCATTTCATTGATTGAAGATTCGCCAAAATTCATAGATACATTTACGATATTATTTATCATATATTTATATGGAGAATCAAAGAAATCACCAATACATTCAGTAACTCCAATCCAGAATGCTATTAAAGATGCATTAGATAATGAATTAACTGTTTCAAGTAAATCTGTTGAATTTTCTTTATATGTACATTCTCTTTCTTTTAAAACTGCATAGATATTTCTAATATCAGAAATACGATCATTAATATGGTGACACCATTTATCACGATTATAATCTACACTTTTCCAAGTATCATATAAGCTATTTAATTCACTTCCATAATAACTTTCGTCTATTGCAGATTCTGTATTTATACCAAAAACGATAGTATTAAGATTTTTAATTACTCCTTCATTAGCATCTTTAACGCCAATATTAGAAGTAAGATAACGTCTACCAATAGTTACACTCTTAATACGAGTAGTAATATTTGCAAGTGTCATTTTTAGTTCATCAAACGATTTCTTCATATAAGATCTGTAATCGATATATCTCTTTCCGATAGGATCTACTGTTCCATCTGAAGAATTTAATCCACCTGCATAGTATGCGCGTTTCTTAATAATTATCATCTTAGCAAATACATCAATGAAATCCTTTGTAATATCATATAATCGCTTATTGAATGCATATGTACCATCAACTTTAATATCTGATTTATCGCAGAAGAATTTCGTAAAATCTACTTTATTTCCTATATTAGTATTTCTAGTAACAGGCTTATATTTTATGCAGCATGATTGTAATTCTGCACGAGTATCAGCATTTAAGAATGATACTTGCGGTTTAGCTACTTTATCAATACCTATTAATTTTTTATGTTTAAGATTATCCATAGGAATAGCAATATAATTAAATACAGAGTATCTAATATTAAATGCATATTCAATCATCTGACGAAGTAAATTTGTTTCATTACTTTGAGCTTCAGATTTAAATTTACCATCAGATAAAGCATTAAATAAAGTACTAATATCAACCATCATATGTCTGAGGCCCATACCAGTTTTTGCTTCATTTCCGCTTAAATCATAATTACCTAATACAGTTTTTCTACAACTATCGAGAATATCATTAAATATTGTTTCAACATTTCCACTTTCTTTAGCTTGTGTTAATTTACCTAAAAGAGCTAAATATGAAGTTGTCATAGAATAGATTATCGAATTATATACTGGATTTATAATATTTTCCTGGAAAAATTCACTATTTGGATTTCCTATATATGTACTTTCTTCGCAATTAAGAATATGGAAATCAGAATGATCTTTACAAGAAGAATGTGGACATTCATTGTTATTAAATCTATTTCTCATATCATATAAATTGCGTCTGAAAATTTCAAATAATGATGTAATATCAATATAAGCATTACATTGTTTAGCTTCAATTCCAATACCATATTTATTAGCATCATCATTATCAAAATCTGCATAATATCCAATATAACCTTTATAATCTGCTTTAACGAGATTGAATTGTGGTTCAATCTTAATTAATGGAACAGATTTAAGATCATAGGTAGAATTCGATAATACTCTTAATGGAGTACTTGGATGAACCAAATACTTCAAAGATATACTGTTTAAATTTAAATTATGAATATCTCTTTCGACTGTTTTAGATTCATAATTTGGATTCCAAAAATATTCATTACTATTGATTTGCTTGATTTCATTCATGAAATCAATATACAAATCTCTATCAAGAGCAAAAAGAATTTTATCAAATGTAAGAGATAAAAGATTTTTTACATCATTTACATTCTTAATTCTTCTTCGTTCATCACTCTGTGACAATTCATAATATTTTTGATCGATGAGTTTTCCGTATTTAACAAATATAGAATAAGCTTTTGTAACTATATTAGGTACAGAGTTAATTATATTTTTAACGGAGTCATCTACAATGTTTCTATCATTGATTGCACTACAGATCATTTTTTATTCCTTTTAGATTAGTAAACCGATTACTAAACCAACTCCAATACAAATGACATCTGAAAGAAGCCATTTCCAACTTGTTTTGAAAAAGTTAACAGTCTTAGTAAAGAATGATTCTACTTTAACTGCAGCTTCATCAATTTTATCTGTTGCTTTATCAACAGATTCTGCAAAACCAATCTTTTCTTTTTTCATAAAAGAACCTCGCTTAAAAAAATAATAGGAGCTAGGAAATAACCTAGCTCCTATCTTATTTACAATAAAATCGTAAATCTATATAGGAATACAGATATAACGATAACTACTTCAAATCTATATAATTTGGAATATTATCTTCTAGTTTACAGCTAGCAAATTCTTCTTTAGGTTTATTATTTCTAATAAACTTATTCTTTCCTTTACTAGCTGCAAATGTTGCAGATTTACTCCAAATATTTAGATTAGTTTGATGGGTCTGGCTCATAGTTAGGGATGTTTTCTCTAGCATAAGCATCTGCCTGTCCAAATTCTTGTGTTCCTTCGCTTGTGAACTTGAGATTATTCATATCAGTTTCACCAGCAGCGAATGCAGCAGCATTGCTCCAAAGATTAAGATCATTACCTTCAAGAGTAATACGGATCTGACACATTGTAGAAACACGCTTAGCATCACGTGATGCAAAGAGCATAGCAGGACGATTGCGCATATCAGGAGAGATACTTGAAAGTACGCGGAACATGTATGGGAAGTAGATAGTTGTTGGAGCAGCCAATGTGAGTGATTTCTGAACACCCCAAATTGGTCTGTTGAGCCAACGTTCATCCTGAGATCCGATAACACGAACTTTGCGTCCGAAGTTGTCCATCCATCCATATGCATCATCAAGAGAGAATCCATAACGATAGTTCTGATTTCCTTCGCTTCCTTCGCCTGTAATTTCAGCAGGTGTTGTCTGCCAAGATACATCAGGGAGAATATCAACATCTTCATCGTTAGCCATGAGAATCCACTGACGTTCGATATTCTTATCGAAGTTTGTGAATTTCTGAGAACGTGTGAAGATACGTGTAAGATACTGCTTGAATGCCATGCGCTGAGGTCCAAGAATATCATCACTTCCACCCGGATGACGAGGAATAAGAGGATAAGAATCAGTGAACTTATAACCACCAAGCTTAAATGCCAGTTCGAATTCATCAGCAGAATACTGATATTCATCATCGATAAAGTTTTCAAGATCGTTATCACGAATTCCTGAATATGTTTCAGTCATCTGATCTGTCATGAAAGCTACCCATGATACGTTTTCACCACCAGCATTGTAGTCAGCCAACATCTCAGGAATTACTGGAATAGATCCGTAAATCTTGTTTTCGATGTCGAATGACATTACGTAGTTATCCTGACCGTTCATGTATGTTTCCATTTCATTTGCAACGTTTGTAACACGTACGTTGAAGTGAACAGATAATACGTTTCCAGAACCATCAGTCATAACCTGATAATAGCCTGTATCCAAATCAATTACTGCAGATACACGAGCAATAAGAACATCTTCATGCTCAGGAACACCAGGATTATCTCCAGAAGCTGGAACTGCTGCTACTGTATATGGAACCTTGATAACAGAATTGAAAAGTCTTTCAGAAGTCTTTCCAGTCTTAATATCACGTTCAATACGTGTATGTACAATCTTTGATGTATTATTAATCTTTACTTCTACATAGTCGATAGAACACTGGCGCTCAAGAGCGTGCTTTGTCTTATCAACTGGAGTACCATCAGGGAATGTTGACTGATCCATGAGGTTACCTGTTGTACCAGTTTTAACCATGTGAAGTTTCTTTCCGCCATCAGTTGTTTTTTCAACGATGTTTTTGTTTTCAGCATTCTTTGATACAGGAACTGGATCGCAAAGAGGTAAATCAAGCATTCCAGCAACTGCTCCAGAACGAATTGCCTTAGGGAAAGTAAGACGATTACCACCGAGTCCCTTCTGTACGTATGTAACTGTGTACTCACGATAGAAAGTTGGTTTATCGTCGTTGATAATTTGATATAATTCCAATGCACGAGAACGAGCAAGATATCCAGCTGTAAGAACTGGGCTCAAGCGTGTCCATGTATTGTAATTTCCTGTAATAGCTGTAGCACCATAGCCTTCAGCACCATAATTCATTGGATTACCATCTTTATCCTGATATCCAGTGAATGGATTTGAATGTTCCTGAATAGAGTGTCTTACACAAGATTCATAAGCCTGGCGATATGATTCTGATCCTTTAAACAAAGATGCAAGTCCAGAAACAAGAGTATCCTTAAGACCACCAACCTGAAGAACAGATTCAAATCCTTTTTCAGAGAATGGAAGCTGGATATTCTTTGACTGTGCCAGTTTTTCAAAATTGTTCAATACACCCTGGAATGGCTGATAAGCTAAGGTCTGATCTTTATATTTAAGTTGACCTGCCATTTTAAATTCCTCCATGGAGTTTTTAAAGAGTTTTTAAACGCGTTGAATTTTTGGCTATTGAGCACTCTTACTAGACTCAAAATATTTTGCCAATTCTGATATTAAATCTTCAAATTGAGTTACATACAACGAATATCTAATCATGGAATCATGAACAGGCACAGTGTATGAATTTTTCAAAGCATCTTCCACAATCGAACTCAGCTCAATCAACTTTTTGACCACGACATTTGATTTAAACTGACCCAATTTCATCAATACTTTGTCAATTTGACATTTTAATTCATTCAATTCAATAGAAATTCGATTCTTACTGTTTAATTCAGCATACGGATTTTGACCGGCAATCTTTGGTTTTTCTGGTTCAGATGTAGAAGAATCATCTGAGCTATCTGATGAATCATCTCCACCATCTTCTCCAAATTCATCTCCGCCTTCTTCATCACCATCACTACCAAAATCGTCTTCTCCACCCATTTCTGAATCAATTTCTTCATCAGAAGAATCATTTTCATCATTACCTTCTTGATTTTTTGAAGAACCTTCAGAATTTTCATCAGAATTATCTTCTGTCATTCCGTCAGCTATAGCTTCAGCAGATCTTAAAGGATTTATACTTATTTGTTCTTCTATTATATGCTGATTTTCTGTGTTTTCTAAAGACTTTTTGAAGTCCTCATCTAACACACTTTCATATAATTCATAACCTTCTTTACCACGTTTGTAGTTAGAATAGTCAATAAGTTTCTTATATTTGAATACAATAGCATAACCTGTACCGTGATCTTCATCACCTGCAGATTCAACAAGAGAAACTTCCATATCTTTTTCTGTTCCAGAATTCTTAATCTGAACTGTATCGATTATACTCTGATACAATTTAGAAAAAGCTTTATAGATAGCTTTTCTCGCACTAGTATATTCAACATCTACTTTCTCATCGATAACTTTATCTTCTGTTATATTAAATCTAACACGAAGTTTTTTATCAACAAAACAAGTGACTACTTCAACTTCAAAATCTTTTTCTGATGTATTAAAAATTTCTTTATTTCTAGAAACTACTAAGTCAACTTTATAATCAACTTCATTTTTCTTTAATACATCTACATATCTGAATAATGGAGTATAGATACCTCCAATATTATCTTTAATTTCCTTAGATGCAAATTCTGAAATCTCTTTAATTTTTTCAATTATTTCTTTTTTCTGTTTTTCTTCAAATCTAAATAAAGGAAGAGCAACAGTTCCAGTTACATCTTTTTCTGCTTTTCTTTGTTCTAATATATCTTTTTCAAGTGTATTATCAGTATCAAGGTGATCGACTTTGATCTTTTCTTCAGATGGATCAGAAGAAACAGAAATAGTTTTATCCATAACAACTCTTTCTTCTTCAGCTCCAAATTTTATTTCACCTTGAATAAATTTATCTATTAAAGACATAAGTCGTCTCCTATATTTATAAATATAATAAAATGTTTATTTTTGATATTATATAGAAAATAAAATATTCTAGCACAGAAAAGGTGCTAGAATAAATATTAAAAGCAATAAAATGTAAAACTATCTTTAGATAAAATAAATTCAATATTGTTATAACGACTAAGAAAAATATCAATTGCAGAATATTCTTTATCATCTATAGTAAATTCTTTTTTGCAATATATTTCATTAAATTTATCTCTAGTTTTCTTATCGTCAACTCGTAATATATGTTTTGCAATTCTTTTATCTTTATTAAGTTTAATATCTGTCCAATATTTTATATTTTGTTCTTTTATTATTAAACCACTTTTTGTTTTTATAATAGTTTTATCACTCATTAAATCATCTAATAATTTATCAATCTCATCAGCTTTCTTTGTATATTTTGGATCAAAGATAGATTCAGTTCCAAAGAAATCTATAATTTCATATTTATCATTATTTAAAAATTGATTTTCATCATAAATTTTCATATTCTACCTCTATTATTGACTCAATACAATAAAATGTTAAAAAAGATAATTGTATGAATATTATAATATGAAAGGAGTATATAATTATGAAAACAAAACGAAAGATTGAAAAAATATTAAATAAATATATTAAATATTTTAAAAATATAATAGGTTATTTTATTGCAAGAATTTATACAATTAAAATTTATAAATATATTAAAAAATATTCATCAAAAAGAATAAATGGAAATAGAATTACATTTCATATTGCTAGACAACTTTTTGATAAAAAATATTTTCAAAATAAAGTTAGAAAATATGAAAGTAGAATTGCTACTATAATGAGAAAAAAATATAAATATGAATGCTTTAAATTTAGATCTATAACTAATCATGATTGTTACATTGATGTAATGTATTATTCAAAATAAAGATAAACAAAAAACTAGAGGAGTAAAACTCCTCTAGTTTATTTTTTATTTTTCCATAAAATTAAAAAGTCTCTGACTATTTATTTTTGGCAAATAGTCTTCATCAATTTCATTTTTATTACCTAAGAAATCTTCTTCACATTTATCCGATTTATCAAGAATCATTTTTGCAAGTACAAGTGGAATTGTATATTTAACAAATACATTGAAATACATATCAAATCTTTCTTTTGTAGATTCATTTTTAATAACTGTATCAATATTATTTGTAAGTGCTCTTGCAAGTTTACAATCTAAAATAGACTGATAATCTGATCCTTCGTTATTTGCATAAACAGATAAAGTATCAATAGCTTTCTGTTGATAATCATTTTCAAGAACTTCATTCATATATTTGTGATTATATTTTTCATCATTAAATGAAACCATAAACTCAATAAATGATAAAGTTCCATTATTTATTTTTTCTACTATTTCATCAAATCTTTCATAATTTTCATCTGAAATATAATTAGAATGCTGTAAGAAATCACCTACATATGATTTAATATTATTACATGATTCTGTAAGATCTTCATTGCAAATATTAATATTATTTACTACTCTAAATAAAGAGCCGTATGCAAATTGAGGATCTTTATTCAAACCATCTGAATATTCCTCTTCTAACTGTTTTACATATACTGCATAGATTTTAATCGTACACAATATGTATGCTCTTGCTTTAGTTATTTGTGAATTATATCTTACATCTTTACAAGTTATACCTGTTCCTATATATCTAAAATATTTTTCATTCATAGCTTCTTTGAAAAGTAAAGCAAGAATAGCTTCAGCCTGATAAAGACCTAATGCAGATAATTCTTTATTTTTATTTGCTTTCTTGAGAGCTCTGAATGCTGCAGCATAGACTGTAACTTTGTAGAAATATTTTGGTGATATCTTTGTAGGAATTGTATTTGCCACATTTTCGATGAAATGATTATACAAAATATCCACATCAGAATTAGATACATTTGTATCTCCAATTATAAAATCAAATAATTTATTTTTGATTTTAATCGATGGATAATCAAATGTATAATCTGTTTCTAAATATCTAGATATTCCTAATGCAATAGTGTTAAGATCTGTAATATCATCATCGCGTAAAATACAATCAAAATTACTTGGATTTTTAATAACTGTTGGCGGATTCAAGAAATTCATTAAAGAATCACGATTTTCTTCTATAGATAAAAGATAAGAAATATCAATTTCTTCTTCAAGAGTCTTTAAATCTATTTCTGAAATTTTTTCACCAATCTTATAGAAACCTTCATTGAGTTTATCAACAAATTCGAATCCGAGACACTTCTGATAGAAATTTGTTAATAAATAATATGTATAAATTAATGAAACCAATTTATATTTATCTTCATCAGGTATATTATTTGATTTAATTAATTTATCAGAAATATCTGCAGCAGAGAAATCATTTCCTTCACTATAGAATGTATTTATATTTATTCCAAGTGTATCTGAAATTGATATAAATGCACCTGTTAAATAGAATGTAAGAGCTCCATAAAGATTTGCTAAAATTTCTCCAAATTCAATAAATGAATTAGGTTTAGCTTCTACTAAGATATTATCAACATCATCAATTAAATCATAGATATTTAAATGAACTTGTTCTACGTTTATATATCTATCATTTTCATCTTTTAAACCAATAAGATTTTGGAATTGTTTAAAGTATCTTGATACAGCTACTCCAGTCTTTTTAACAGCAAGTCTATCTTCGCTTCTAAAGCAAATAGACTCATTAGTACATGTTCGAATAAGTGCCATTGCAAGTACAGTCAATACATCTTTACCAAATTCATAGAATAATTTTCCATACTCTTTAAATTCAGTAATATTATCTTTTGATATAATTTCTTCAGCATAATATATGCTTATAGTAGATGCATTTTCACATTTAAAAATCTTATTTCCATCTTTATCAACTGCATTTAAAGAACAGTTTTCATCAAATTTAAAATTATATCTAGGCTTACCCATTATTGTCTTTAAAATAATATTGACGGCATCGAATGGTTTGCCTATAGAATAGGTTTTCAGATCCATTTTAAAATCTCCTATAATATTTTTTAAGTACTACATATTTAATTGTTTTTTCAAAACAATTTTATATATAATAATATTCTAATATATTAGGAGATAAAAATGGAAATTATTACTAGTTCTAAAAAACAGAGCTTAATAGATTTTAATAAACCATTTTTGTGTTCTGTTGAAGGATACGAACCTAAACCTATAAATCAAATTATTGACATTGTTGATGAAAAGAAACGAATTGTTGATACTCGATTAGCGGAATGTAATGGTATATCTAGAAACAGATGTTTTTATGGTTTGGATGAAGTATTAAGATCATTGGATAGTTCCAAATTTATTCAAGAATCAATCGCTCAAGGTATCTGGTTTGGTGAACTAGAACATCCTGAACGAAACTGTGATCTTGCAAGATTTATGAAAATCGATGATGATCGAGTTTCACATAAAATCTATAAATATTGGCATGAAGGTGATTTCTTAAAAGGTAGAGTACAATTCATTCCTCCTAAGGGTGATATTGTATGGAGATGGATTACAGAAGCTGAAGTAAACATGGCTTTCTCTTTACGTATTTATACACCTAACTATATCAAGAAGAAGGATAATGGCGGTGTAGAATATGTAGAGAAGAAATTTCCTATGTTCCCAGTTACATTTGATGCGGTAAAGACGCCTGGTTATGAAAACGTTCGTCTTTGCGATCCTAAGATGTATGCTGCTCAAAATAAGTATTACATTACAAATGGTCGTGCTGAAAATGGAACAGAAAACTACATTATTGACTGGTTTGAGAATGATCCTCAAAAGCAATTAAAAGATCTTTTGAATTCAACTTCTCAGGAAGATTTAAATATTGTAGGTGATCTTTTTGATATGGATATGCAAAGAGCAAGAGCTGTTCTTGATCCAGAATCATTAAAGGTTACTATGAGTGCTGAAGATGGTAGATCTGTTTCTATGAATCTTAATGCATTCATGTTTAACAATATCATGAATAAGACTATGAGGTAATAATATGGTTACAATGAATCTTCTATTATTTCATCTTAAAGATGAATTAGGCGAGGTTATTTATAACACTCAGAAACCTAGTTTTTATGAAGATATATTGAACAAGAAAACCTTATTATACTGGAGTACTTTATTTCCTAAAATTGTAAAAGGAATTCAAATTACTCAAAACGATGCTATTCCAATGAAAAATCCTCAAACAGGAATTACATGTTTATCTGGAATGTATAAAGTACCAAAATTTAATCCTAATGATGAATACATAAATTATGAACAGGTATTCTATCCTGGAAATTTAGTATTAAATCAAGCAAGCAGCAATTTGCCTTCTATGAACGGATTATTAAATCAAGTATCTGATTTGCTTCCAAATAGTCAATATTTTGGAGTAGATAGATATAGTTTTGGATTTATGGCTCCTGATATTTTAACTATTGATCCAATTCCTATGAAGCATTTGGATTTTTCATTGAATATGCAAAGAATGGTTAGATTGACAGAAGTTCCTACATATTATTTTGAAGACTTCAAAAATCTTTTCTTAGCAGACTGTAAAATGTCTTTATACAAAAAATATTTACCTATAGCCAAAAGTAGTAATCCTACTTATCAAGGTCTTGAAATTACAACTGAAATAATTGCAGATCTTAGTGAAGGTAAAGACGAAAGAAAAGAATTAATCGAGAAGTTTGAGAAGAACTACTGGAAAGATCCAACTAGATTTGGTTCATTGCTTAATTATGATGCTCCATAAAAATAAAAAAAAGAAGTGCACTCATATGAGTGCACTTCTTAATTTTATACAAATAAAAATGAATAAATAAAATACTGTAATATTTCTATCACAGATCGAATTTCCATATTTTATTTATTCAAATACACTTATGCCGATAAAAATAATTGTGTTTATAATTTTATCCACAGATATTAACAATATCTGACCATTTATCAATTCGATTGAACTTGATGGCTTTAACGTCCCTTTCTGAATTTGGTTCTAGTATCCTAAAGACTACTTGATCATTTCATCTTTTAATACAAAAGGGACCGGGTTCTCGTACCGTTACATCACGTATAGATCAGATCTATATGATGACGCCAACCTCCTCTATTTTTAGTATTGCTACTAAACTGTTACTTGATCATTTCACAGGTTTTAGGTCGTAGAGCTTCGACCATTCCACGGATGGCGAGGAATCGTTATTCCTATGGTGTATATCGCTTAATGCCTATGGCACGATATAACTTCCCAAACCATTCTATAAGCTAGAGCTTCAATTGATCAGTATTTGAAGATACATCTTATAGAGATATCTACACACGACAAGAAAGATACCAATTCATATTTTTGCATGAGAGGGCTATAATTATGTCTCTGGATGTCTATTTACTCACAACTTAAAATAAAGCTCATGCCCTAATGTCTTAAATTGCTTTCCAATAGATTTCTTCTCACCCGTATTCGCCGTTACTTTCTAATCTAAGGTAATCAGCCTTCCTCTACGAAAATATATATATTTTATGATATAAAATACATAAAGTCATAAAAGAATTTCATATCTCCAGACGGATTAGAAAAATACTCAGAGGAGTCTCAGAGAAGTATAAGACTCTTTCATTATACATTGTACAGATACTATTTCAATCCGCGCTTGATGTATAATCTCGTATGACGGTGCTTCCCATGTTTGAAGTACGGATGGGCCTTTCCGCTATTCAATCCCTTAGACCAGAAATCTTATTTCCAGCCGTTTAAGCTTCTCGCATCAGGGTTGTTTTAGGAGGTATGAATTTATTTCTAAATTCTTACTTCGCCTCCGGTACACTCTTTACCACATCTACACAGATTTGATCAGATCCATGGCAGTTGATTTGTTGTACCTTAATCCAATGGGAATCCGAAGATATCCCGATATTAGGCTGGCAGGATTCGAACCCGCGAAATGTCAGCACCAAAAGCTGATGTCTTACCGCTTGACGACAGCCTAATGTGTCAAAAATTTAGAGGTTAAGAAAAACTTAACCTCAGGCTTAAAGTTGGTCGGATCAACGATCCTATAAAATAATATTTCTATTATCTTATAGCATAGTTGATCTAAAAAGGTCGTAGAGATGAACCATAAACTTGTTAGTTTATTGCCTCCGAGGCGTAACGATCCCCTGTGTTGCAGTATTCATCTCTACTATCGGCAACGCCGATTAATGGGCCATCTAAGACTTGAACTTAGGACCAAAGGATTATGAGTCCTCTGCTCTAACCACTGAGCTAATGGCCCAAAAGAATAAAAAGTAAGGTATATAAAAGACTCAAAACAAGGAGACCTACATCAAATTCATGAGAAATCATCAATTTAAGGAATCTCTTATATACCTAGGTTACAATAACGAATCTAAGGCAAGTATGGGTGGGAGGGGATATACTTACCTTTCGATTCATTATTATATAGCGCCGATGAGAATCGAACTCATACGCCAATATTATTAGCACAGGATTTTAAGTCCTGGGTGTCTACCAATTCCACCACGACGCCGTTTAAAAATGTATCAACATATACTGAAAACTCAAATAAAATCAAAATTTAATTTTATATAGGAGTAAAGAATATGTTTATGACAAATGTTTTCTTGAAAGGATGTATCTTATTTAAAAGAAGGTAAGTCTTACAATAAATGTTGATACAATCGCATCTTCGAGGTGTTGATCCTCAAATATATTAATTAATATATGATATACCGTATCAGATACAATATAATTAAAACTAGAGACATAAATAAATCTATGTCTCTAGTTTTTAGAAGTTTAATTTAACGCTTTGCGTGTACAGCTAAAGCCTGAATTTGCAATTTCCAGGAACTGTGTAGGAGCGGCAACGTGCAAACCGATTGCCTGGCTGCATTCCCATTCTTTTCCTTTTTCATCTTTTTCTACGTGTGCAGGAATATTCTTACATACATAGCTTGCAATTGGAGTTGTGATGCTAAGTACATCATTGTCTTTCAACTCTTTGGCTTCATCTTTAATGATGTTACTGATTGTTGTGTGCACACCATTAAATACTTCCTGAATTGTAGCCTTTGGGATTCCACAATCCTTTTCAGTAGTCTCACATACTTTTGTCCATGGGACTTTCTTTGTTTCAGCCATCTTAGGCCTCCTTGAATTTTATTTATGATACTGAATTATAAATGACATTTAAACTCAATATCATATTTATATTTTCATTATCGTATAAATTTTTATACGATTGAATTTCATATTATAATATATATTTCATTAATAAATTTAAGAAATTAATATTATATTAAATACGTGTATTACTAGCATGAAACCTGAAAATATAATTATTGCAAATAAGAATGCACATAAAAATACTGTTAGGATCACAGATCTTTTCTTCAGTCCGATAATATTACCAGACGGATCTTTAATTTTAATAGCTGTATGTAGCTGTTTAATAGATCTATATATAGCATATATAGAACCCACTAATATTGCAGCACATACTACAATATTTAAGATTGAAATACTAATGGTAGTCATTTTTATCCCCCTAACACCATGATTTTTTATATCAAATTATAATATACAATTAAAATTATATTATAATTTATCTATATATATTATCTTTTAAGGAATATAAAATGGTAAAACTTAGACGTATTCACATTGAGAATTTTACAATATTAAAAGAAATAATGGGCAAAGATAAAATAGATATCGAGTTTACTGACAATCCTATTTGTATTATTATGGGTAAAAATGGATCAGGTAAAAGTTTCTTTATGGGAACTTTGTCACCTACTCCATTTGATCTCATTAAAAATAGAACTGGTAATCCTGCTTTAAAAGATAAAGTCGGGATTAAAGAAATGGATTTTGAACTAGATGGTAAATATGTATACAAGATAAAAATTGTATATGATTCCAAAACTAGTTGTTTTATCCATAAGTATAATCGATATACTAATGAAGATTTAGGTGAGCTAAATCCTAATGGCAATGTCAATACATATTATGATGTACTTGATAGAGAATTAGGATTTACAAAATCATATATAAATATAGGTTTTCTTTCTAGTAGTATTACAAACTTAATTGAAATGAAACCAACTGAAAGATCATCTTATATAAGTGTATGGTTACCTCAGTTATCAGAATTTATAGATGCTTATAAAATAGTATCTAAAAAATCTAATATCATTAAGAGACAGATTGATATGTTGAATAATGATATTGGAAAACTTTCCGATACTGATTATGATACTTTGATTAATAACTATGATAAGAATTTGATTGAATTAGAAAATACTTATCATAAATTAATTAAAAATCAAAGTAAAGCTCAATCATATTTAAATATTTTAAAACCAATAAAACGAGATGAAATTAAATCAGAAATATTTAATTTCAAAAACAAAGTAAAATTATTAAATCAAGAAAGACAAGAAATTTTAGATATAAATGTATTATTAAGTAAGTATTCTGGTAAAGAAGGACAAAAACTTCTTTTAAAGACTATGAATGAATGTGTAGCAAATATAGCATCTTTAAGTGCTAAGATATCTAATATTGATTCAAATCTTTTGAATATTCAAAATGAAATGAATGATATTAATGTAAATAATGAAGAAATAGATAAAGATTCTTATGCTACTATTCTTAATAGTATTGAAACTCTTAAATCTGAAAGAGAATCTCTTTTAAATATTAGAGATAAAATGATAAATGATAATTCTGATTTTATAGAATTAGAGAATGTATCAAAAACAGATATTGATATATTTAGAGCATTTATTGAAGATATAAAAGAGATTAGAAATAAAATAACTTCATTAGTTGATTCATCTTATTTAAAAGATAATCAATTTATAGAAAGTTCTAATGAAAAAATATTAAAACTCAAAGAAGTCTATGAAGCAAATTTAGATAATCTTGAAAATAAAATCATGGCAACCTCCAACAGGATTTATTTATTAAAGAATTCTGATATGAGTTATTTATTAAAATTTAGACCAACTGATTGTAAACGAGATTGTCCTATTATATCCGAATTAATGAAATATATGAATCCGGATATAGAAGTTGCAAAAATACAAAAAGAATTGGATGGTTTTGTATTAGAGAAAGATGATTTAAATAATAAGATATTGAAGATTAAAGAAGAATCACACAATATGGCATTAGCTTTAGATTATATAAACGAATTGAATAATAAGATTTTTAACCGAAAAGATCTTATAGCATTAATGCCTAAATTTGTAACAGATTCGTTTTCTAATCCAGATATGTGTTATATTCTCAATATATTACCTACACTCATGGACAAAGTAGAAGATTATAAAGAATACATATATCTTATTGATAAAATAAAAATTATAGAAGATACTATTAATAATTCCAATAAGGCTTTAAATGAAATAAAAGAAAAACAAGCTATTAATGAAAAATGGAATAAGTTACGTGTTGAATTTGATAACCTTTCAAATCAAAGACAAGCTTATATTAATAGTCTTAATGAAAATGAAAATACAGAATCTAAATTAAAAGATTTAAATAATATGAATGAAAATAATGTTAAACAAACTGAAGAATATAATAAGAAAGCTGACTTATTAATAGAAGAAAAACGATTATTAAAAGAAAATGCTAAAAATTATTATTTATATAATTCATATAAAGAAGCATATGATATATTTGAAATAAAAATATATCAAATTAAAAATCAATTAGATGAATTAAAATCTAAGATTGAAATTATTAAAAATAAGAAAAACTCTATGACTACACTTATAGAAAATAGAGATGATTTATTAAGAAAGAAAAAGAGATATGATTTATTAGCAGAAGCTTGGAGTCCAAAAACAGGTTATCCTGCAATTCAGATGGAAGATTGGCTTGATGATTTAACTACTCAAACTAATTCAGATTTGGAAAAGATGTGGGGTTCTGAACTTAAAATAGAAAGATTCTTTATAGATGCTAATGAATTTAATATTGAAATAAATAAGAATGGATCTAAGATTGCAGATGCATCAGAATGTAGTAACGGCGAAAGAGCTACATTATCATTAGCAATTTCATTTGCTGTAATCGAAATCAATCTCAAATACAGAAAATATAATTTATTAAGATTTGATGAATTAGATGGTCCATTTGATATAGATAGACGTAGAACTTTTATTGATGTATTAAATAATAGATTGGGAGATCTTGATTGTGGTAGTGCATTTATAATTTCACATAACAATGAATTTGGAGATGTACCTGCAGATGTAATTATATTATCTGATACAGAAGAAAAAGCTGAAATGATAAATAAAACTATAGTTTATAATAAAGGAAATTAATAAAAATTCTGTGCGTCTAATATGACGCACAGAATTTATTTTTTATGAGAAAATTATAATTTTAATCTATAAGAATATTATCTTGAACTTGTGTATCTGCATATTCAAGCATCATTTTTGTTTCATCTAATCTAGAAACTAATGATTCATTTTTATCATTCTTAAACATATCATAAGCCCTAGGGCGTTTGATTATTGTTTTTTTCTGTTTAAGATCTTTTAATGGATCATTAAATCCTGTCATAGTGCCTTTGCTTTGTAATGATATTGTTTCTGCAACAATATCAATATCTTCTTCATCGTCTGAAATAAATGGATTTTCTATATCTTCTGCCTTTTCTTGCTCAAGAGCTTTCTTATAAACTCGTTCATAAAGAACTTGTTCAGCTCTAGTAGCTTTAGGTTTTTGTGACTTTTGTAAGTCAAGTAATGCATTATATTGTTTAACAAAAAAGTACAAAGCTTCATTCTGCTCTGGTGTAAGTAAAACTACTATATCATTATTAAGCAAATTTACAATATCAGAGATTCTTATAGTGCAACGTCGTAAAGGCCCATAGCATTTTAGAGGAGGTATCCATCCTGAATACTGAACACCTTCAACAGTAAAATAACTATCGGGTTGTAAATTCTCGTATTTCATTTTGGATATCTCCTAAAAATTACTTATTGACCTTTTTAATCTGTTCAACTACTTCAGCACGTGTTTTTTCTGAAATAGAAGCGATACCCTTAATATGCTTAACATTCTTAACAATGTTAATGAATTCATTAGCACGATCAACAGTATGGAACTGAATAATTGCAGTCTTAGGATTGCGGAATGCAAGAAGAAGGAGTTTTTCACATGATATTGTGATAGTTCCATTGTATCCTGTAATTCCACGAACAGAAACTGTAAAGTAAATATTGATATTTACCTTTTTATCAGCTCTTGTCTCATCTGTCACTGCAGTTTCAACAGTATTTGGTGTCGCATTAGCAGCAGGTGCATCTGGTGCAGCTGGAGCTGATGCGTCGTTTGAATCTGTTGGAGTTTCATCCTTTTCATCGGCTTTTTCAGAATCAGCAATAACTTCATCAATATATTTATTGTATAAAGATACAATAAACTTACGGCGCTCATCTTCTGCAGTCAGCTGCTTAAGAGTATCAATTTCTTCCTGTGTAAACTTAGCTTTTACAACACCAGAAATTTCCTTAAGCTTTGTTTTTGCCAATTCTTCTTCAGAAAGTTTTACAATTTTTCCGGCCATTTTTTATCTCCAAAATATAAAAAATATTAGATCATCAAATTAATGATGATCTAATATTAAAATAAACTGATAATTGACGATTAGAATAAATCGCCAGAGAAGTCTTCTTCACCAGCGTCATCTAAATCATCATCCTCTTCGGTGCCTGCTTCTTCGTCATCAGGTGTTTCTTCAGTTTCAACATCTGAAACGGCAGCTGCTTCATCAACTGGATCAGCGGGTTCATCGTCAGCTTCATCTGTAGTTGTAACTGTTTCCTGCTCTTCGCCATCAACAGTAACTTCTACATTAACAACAGGTTCATCATCTTCAAGACCGAATCCGAAATCGAAATCTTCCTGAGAAATTTCACCTGAATCTTCAGCTGCTGGAGCAGGTTCTTCTACTGCAGGTTCATCATCACCATCATCTGATCCATCATCAACATTTACGTTAACATTTACATCAACAGTAATGTCATCTTCATCAGATCCGGCATCATCAGTACCAGCATCATCTCCACCTTCATCAGCACCAGCATCTTCGCCTGCTGCGTCATCAGAAACTTCTGCTGCATCATCGATAGGATCTGTTTCATCTTCAAAACCAAAGATATCATATGATTCTTCGCCAACATCATCTGTTGTTTCAGTTTCATCTGGTGTTTCTTCTGGTTCATCATCTGAATCATCATTACCTGTATCGATATCAACAGATACATTTACTGTAGGAGCTTCTTCCTCTTCTTCGTCATCATCTTCAACATCAGAAACAAATTCTTCATCATCTTCAAGACCGCGACCAAAGAAATGATCAAAATCTTCTACAGATACAACATCAGCTTCAGGAGACTTTCCATCTTCTGGAACATCTGTCTCCGAAATAACAGGTTCGATTTCACCATCATCATCGAGATTCTGATCTACAACATCTGTCTGATCAATGAACTCTTCTTCGTCTTCGAAACCTGTGAAAAAGTTTGTATTTCTTTTCATATTCGTATCCTCGAAATATGTTTTTTATTTTACTTAATTATACTCTACGAGTATTTACTAAATCAGATATTTTATTATCGCTAGCATTAGTGCTAACTATCTGATTAGCCATATCTTTAGCAATATAGCCAAGAACAGGTATTAAGTAAAATGCTTGATAAGTTGGAATATATAAATGGAAATTATCCATATCATCCAACTTATCGTAAACGGCGTGTATTAAACCAGGAATGTTTTTATCTTTATTATTTAAATAAAGAGCAATAATATAAGTGATCAAATCAAATACATTATCTTTATCATAGTTGGTCACCGGCACGTCCTCCGATACCTGTGCAGCAATTATATCACACAAATCTTTTGGAAAAAGATTTACAGTATAATCAGAAGGTGAAGATACGTGGATAAGATTTAACTTACCATATAATATAGGTTGTGCATCAGGATTTGAAATATTTAATTCTATTGGAAGTTGGTATTTATTTCGTATCAACTTTCTATTACGTTTTTCCAAAGCATAGAAAAGAGTTCCTTTATAAATCCTTGTATTTTCATTAGTAGAGTACTGTGTTGGTATTGTTGGAAAATATTCAATTCCATCAAAGATTCTATTTTTAAGAATAAAATCTATTAATTGACCATCAAACATTTCTCTATTTTTATACATAGACTTATATTCAAATTTAGAAAGTTCTAAATCATACTTCTTAGAAGCATTATACTCTTCAATATTAAGATTATCTTCATAATGAATCATATAAGTTTCTAATTGTTTATCCCAGAACTCTTTTTTGTAGATCTGTCCGATCTCCAAATATAATTCTTTTAACTCATTAAGTGTGTTATACTCTGTCTTTTCAAATACAGTACGCATATTCGTACCGAGATAAGTTTCGTCAAAGATATAATCACTTACTATCTGTTTTCGAAGTTCGGATGTGTCAAAATAAAAATCGTTATCCTCGCACATGAATGTACACTCGTATGCACTCTCGGAGTTTCCAGACATAGGAGTTACGTCTGTTATTTTGTACAACCTTACTCTATCCAGATACTTCATACTAAATCTGTCATTTGGATTTGGTAAAATAGTGTTTGGTAATATAGTTAATTTTCCCTCTGATTCCGCTGATTTTGCACCATTGCCTTCAGTTTCATTAAAATTCATGTCAATTGCACCATCAATTTTGACAGTCAACTTTTCAATCCTTATGAATCTGCCTAAGTTTGGATCACTAGTACTAAATCCACTCATATTTACCATTGCATTATTTTCACCACTAGGAACTTGTTGATAATATGTAACTTCAGTTCTTGCACCACTGAGTTTATTCAAGTTCGAAGTATTTTCTTTGTATTGACCTTCAAGAATACCGGAAAGTGTTGCTTGTTCATCGATCGAATGAGGCTGATCAACGCTCTGTACACCTGTAGTCTCATTATTATTGAAAATACTATTTACATTGTGTGATACTAAGTCACTCTTTCGTTTAGCCACTTCATGGTACCTCCTCTTAATAATCACATACTCAAAGAAAATTTCCCCTAACAAACATAGTAGAAAATTCATAGTAAGAGTATAACAATATTAATTCATTAATAATAATTATATGTTTTATAGAAAGAATATTAAAAAAATAAGAGGACTTTTAATAGTCCTCTTATTTTCTATTCAATTTTATCTAATTTATTATTTTTCTTTAATTCTATTATTATACACTGTTTAATATCTTCTATATCTGGTGTATAAATTTTATCTTTTAATTTTGTAAAAGATTCGACATTCATTTTTTTATTTACTAATAAAAGAATCCACCAATATTCAGGAGTTCCTAATAATTGATGTGAAGCTAAATATGGATTCATATCAAATTCTAAAGCTTGTTCTTTTGTAATAGTAGTAATATGTCTATTTCTAATTATTCTATCATAATATTTTTCTTGTAAGATATTTCTAAAATATACTAATCCTTTTTCTGTAGAATTCATATATTTTATATCATCATTTTTATAATATTCTTTATAACTACAATTTTCAAAGTTAAGAGTATTTTCTTTCATTTTTCTTATATTGTAAAGAAAGTTGTTACTTCCCTCAATTTGATTTTCTACAAATTTTCCCATCTTATACTCCTATACTCTAAAGTTTTTAGCTTTTATACTTTCTTGTTTTAAATTAACAATCATAGTAGTAGTTTTTTCTAATGATGCTAAAGGTTTTTTCACAGATGGAGAAACTGGATTCATACACAATGGTTTATATTCACCAGGATGCATATGATATTGTGCTATACCAACAGCTTTATCGGCTTGTTTAGCAATTTGTTTAAGACAATCAATAACAGGTTCAGCAAATGCTAGTGGTTTACCTTTACCTTTTCCTTTCATATCTGTATCAGTAGAACTACCAGACTTCTTAGATGCAGGTGAACTAGAATCTGGTTGTTTTTGACTAGGTGAGCTAGATGAACTTGGACTAGCTCCATCCAAACAACCACCAGCATATACAGAAGGAGTTTTTCCAGGAGCAGGTAATTTTGTAATATAAAATCCAGCAAATACACTCATACCAGTATGAATAGTAGCAGGAGCATCAAAGAATAAACCAGAGCTTATTATCTGCCAAAGATTTCCAGATAATTCTGCCATATCATATTTTAATTTAGAATTTGAAGCTACATGTTCATAAGATGTATTTTTTACATACATATTATCTATTAAAACATCGCCTTGATCCGATTTTAATTTAAATTTTGAAGTTTCTATATTAATAGATTCGGAAGCTTTTATATCAAGAGTTTCACATACTAATCTAGCGGCTTGCTCTTTAAATTCAAATTCTATTCCAGCATCTGTGCCCCAAAATATTTTATCTTCATCATAGTTCCATTCAAATGCACGTTTAGTATCGTCTTTGAATGTTACTATTCCATCTTTTGTATTGATATTAAATGTAAACGGACATTTTTCTTCATTTTTATTTGAAGTAAAAAGTCTTATAAATTTTTCTTTTGAATTTAATTCAAGAAAATATGAATTATCATCAATAATAGGATCTGAGTAATCTGCTTTACTTGGAGCAAATAATCTTATAACATCTTCTTTTCTTAATACTGCATCATGTACTTGAAATGGAAGATATATAGGAGATTTAATATCCTTATCAATAAATTGAATATTAACTCTTTCACCACAAATATATCTAGGTGGATTTATACCAGGAACAAGAAATGGCGGAACTTCTATATAATTCTTTAATTTTAAAGAAGTACTACCAATATTTTTATTTTTACTATTCAAGATTTTTTTAGTATTTATAGATGCAGTTTCATCTTTTGTTTTACCATCTTGAATATCTATACCTTGCATAAATCTTGGTATATATACTTTTATACTATTAGATTGTGTATCATCACGATCACCTACAACTATTCCTACACAATTATCTGTGGGATTTAATGATAATTCTACATCAAGAGTTCTATTATTTGTAATTTGCATAATTAAACTCCTAAATAAAAAATAAGTTCCCTCTTTTAATAAGAGGGAACTATTTATAATTGATTTCCAAAGACTATCTTCAAAAAATTTATAGTTTAATGAAAAAAAGTAAGGACATAAGATTACTTTTATTGGGTTCTTCATCTCTTTTCTATTCCAAGACTTTAATTCAAATAAAAACTTTTAACAATATCTGATCTCCCACGAATCAATTATATTTATATGTAATCTAAAAATTAAATTATATATTATTTAATAGAAAACTAATTAATGTAATCTAGAAAAGGAGTAAAGTCACATGACTGTAAAAGATAGATTAATAAAAGAATTATTAAAGTTACCAGATGCTAAATTTCAAAGTGGTCAAACTGAAGTAGTTATTCATTGTCCATTTTGTGCAGCATCAAAACATAAATCTGCAAAATTCTATATAGAATTAGATAATGAATCTGTTATGAGATTCAATTGTTTTCATGGTGACTGTGGTCAGCATGGTGTTTTGACACCAGATGTATTACACATGTTAAATATAAATAATAATGAATTTGATACATTTTTAAATTCATTGAATAAAAAGGGTATATCTAAGATAAAAAATTCTTCAGATATAATTACAGATTTTATAATTCCTACAAGACCAAAAGAATCTGATATGAATAAAATAAAATATTCATCAGAAAGAACTGGTGTAGATTTTACATTAGCGTCTAATATAAAAGAATATAAATTAATTTATAATCTTAGAGATTTTATGAATATTAATAAATTAGAAATAGATGAATTGAATGAATATCAAATTCAAGAACTTTCAGATCACTGGATAGGTTTCTTAGGATTTAATAATAATATATTGAATATGAGAAACGTAGATAGTAAGAAAAGTTCTAAACGATATATGAATATAAAAATAAATAAATCTTCTGGTTATTCGTTTTTATATTTACCACCACAAGAAATTGATCTTTTAACTCCGGCTCCAAGAATTATAATGGCGGAAGGGGCTTATGATATTATTTGTATAAAAAATAGATTTTATACAAAAGATGCAAATAATATTATATTTGGTGCTGTAGGATCTGCAGCTTCTTATGGAAAAGGATTAAAGAAATTATTTAATATGTCGTGTTATTTCGATGCTGATATAACTATATATGGTGATCAAGATATTCCATTAGAGTTCTATCATAAGAAATTTGGAAGATATTTTTCAAATAATAAATTTACACTTATTAAAAATAAAAAGAATAAAGATTTTGGAAATATTAATGAAGCATATTCATTAGATATACGTAAACTTAATTAAAAGGACATTTTAATATGATACTGAGGGGAAATTAAAATGTTAACTAATGAAGAATTTGAAAAAACAAAAGAATTATTTGTAAAATGTGATTACTGTTATTATTATAATATGAAAAATACAGATCCTTTAGTTTATAAATCTGTATGTTCAAAATGTAGTTTAAATGGTGTAGAAGCTAAATTAAAATATGCTATAAAAAATTCTAAATTCGAACCAAATGAAAAATGGCTAACTGCTATAAGAAAATTAATTTCAGAGAAACAACAGAAAAAATAATTACACCTCATATGAGGTGTAATTATTTATTTTTTTATTTAAGTTTTGTTTCATAAAAATGCTCAGTACAATATCCACGTTCAAAACCACCATAATGGAGCAACCATCGTGATCTTAATTTTTCAATATCATACTTGAATTGGAGGAATGTATCTGGATCTTCTTTAAAACATCTTGGATCACCAAATGAATCTGAAATTTCAAAAGCTCCAAGAATACCTGTAGTTCCTTGTAATCCTCTTGCATATTTATTAATAAGATAAGCATTTAATTTTACTGCAGCATTATAAACGTTTGAATTCATATCTCCATATGGGAGTAAAATTGAAAGAGTACAATTATCTGCACATGCTTCAGGATGAATAGCATCTTTATTCTCCTCAAAACTAGGACAAATATTGTCTCCAAAATATTCATTTGCTTTTGCTGTATATTTTTTACTTCTACAATGTCTGAGACTTGACTCTACATTGTTAATTTGATAAATCTTTCCATCTTCATCAATAATGAAGTGATATGGATTAAGTCCTTTACTAACCATATCAGAAACGATTTCTTCAATCTTTTTCTTTTCATTCATTTGATGGATTACTATAGCACGAATGTTAACGTTTGAAAATGCTACACCTTGTGATGATGTATAAACTTTCAAATATCCATCCAAACTTTCCATCAAAGAATAAATTTCAATTTCTTCTTTTTTCTCTTCCATATTATTCTCCTATGAACCTAAGACTTTAACATTCATCTTCTCAATTACTTTTGTTAAGAAAATATCAGTTAAATCTTTTTTGGTTGTATCGATTTTTTGTACTTGTTTATTAAGTATATCGATACGTTCATCTAATATTAAAGTTTCACAACTTTTATTATACTGTTCAAGATATTCTTTTAAGATACTTTTACATTCTTCATCAGTATTGTAATCTTTACGACGCCATTCTAATGCTTTCTGAAAATACATATCGAATAAATCAGATCTCGATTTATTAATTTTACCGTGTTCATCAATAGAAATATCGCGAAGTTTAACATACAATTTTTCCAGTCTATTCATCAATGCATCTTTAACTTCATCAATTATTTCATATATTTCACCAATACTGATAATATCATAAGATACATATTCTCTATTAAACATTTCTTTTAATTCAGAAATATAAAGATTTTTCTTTTCATCTACATAGAGCATATATGAATCTCTATCTTTTTTATCAAGACCATTTACTGAACAATATTGTTTCATTTCTTCACGAATTCTATTTGAATGCGCTTGAATAATTAAACTAATTATTCTATAATCTTGAGTTGCGGTAACACTTACATTACCACCATATTTATTATCAATTTCGTGTTTATTATTATCGTGCTGTTGTACTTGAATATTTTCTACCGGTTTATTGTTTTCATTTTCATTCTTATTATTTTCTTTACCAGCTTGAGTTATGTTAACACCTTTAATATTTATGTTAACCTTTCTAATTATATAGCAGATAAATAATAATAAAAGAATTAGAACTATAACTACAATTACTTCTTCAGTATAGCCTGGTGTTGATAGCCAATTAAAAAACTCTTTCATTTTTATTTCCTTAACTTACATTAAATTTATATCCATAATATTCATTAAAATATTTGAATATAGTATCTTTATTAACCGGAGTATTAGATAATTCTAATTTATTATCTACAATATCGATGTTCATTGAATTGAAAACATCAGCTACAGATTTCATCGACTGAGAATTATCTAAAATACTTCTTAATTCTTTTCTATCACAAGTTGATTCAAGATAATTATAAACTAAAAGTTTAGTTATCAATGAATTTTCGGAAGTAAGAATATCGTTAAATAATAAATTATTATTATCTTTCTTATATTTATAATTTGAAAGATAATTTAAGAAAACATTTTGGGCTGTAAATATCTCTCCTCTGTTTAATGTAAATGAATTAAACTTATATTTTTGAGAATTGATAAATGGGAAAAGATATTTATTATTTTTATTAGGCGATAATGCACAAGAATTAGTAAGTAATACACTATAATTATTAATTTTATTACCATATGTAGTAACGATTCCATCAACAATTATTGGTATATTATTTATAATAGCTTGATCTTTTGACGAAATAATAACTTTATTTCGTTCATTATCTTGAACATTTTTAGATAAAAGATAAACGGTTCCTTTATTAGAATTAGAAATTTCTTGAACTAAAACACTTTCTTTATTCATTAATAGTTCATTATTATATTTAAAAATATCTTTATTTGTAATAGTTTGATTATTTATTAATTTCTTTTTTATATTAGGATTAAATTCTGCTTTAGAATCCATAAATAATTCATTTTCATTTTTAAAAGTTTTTGTATTAAGTATTTCATTATTATCAACACTTTCTAATATAACATTTTCATTTTCATCTTCTGAAGTTCCAGAAATTGTTGTATCGTTCATCTGTTTAGATAAAAAGTTATTACTATTAAATCCCCTATATGAAGGAGAATTAGATTTAATTTCTACATTAACGCCGCTTTCTATTCCAGAATTAATAATTAATTCTGTATCTAAATTATGAATAGATTTGGTTAAATTATTTTTATCTATTTCAAATTGAATGATAGAACTTTCGCTATCAAGAATTTTAATAATATATTTATAATTATTTAAATTAACAATACATTTTTCAATATTTGTATTTAAAATAAAATCATTTAATTTTCGTTTATTAATAATATTATTATCAAAATCTATAAATAAAACAAATAAATTATTATTTATATCTTTTGATAAAAACAAAATTTCATTTTTATTATATTTGAAACCATCTTCTAATAAACTTAATTCTTCATTTTTTATTTTTTCTATTTCTAAAAAATATATTTTATTTTCTGAAATATCGACATTATAATTTATATCATTAAAAATATTAATTAATTCAATTTTATCTTTATAAATAAATATATGATATAATTCATTATTTAATTCAAATGTTTTAACGTCTAAAACTTCATCTATATTTTTTATATTAGAAAAAATAAATTTATCTGTTTCTATATCTTCAAGATCATGCATAAGCGAAAAAGTAAATTTATAATTTTCTTTTTCACATATAAAATTAAAATAAATTTTATTACCTAAGATATTTTTAGTTACATTTATATTTGAAACATTAGCCAAAATATTATTTTCACTTATTCCTTCTATATCTACTTCAAATAGTTCATTTTCATAACCATCGATATTTTGAAATATCTTAAAATCATTATTATTATATAAACAAATATATCTATATGGTAATGCACAAATATATCTATATTCTTCATAGCCATCAGGAATATTAAATGAAATTTCTTCATTATCACAAATATTGCGAACAGTTATATTTTTCATTTTTCACTCCTTAATATTAAGATTTAATATACTAACTATATATATTTAATTGTTTTAATAGAGACTAATATAGAAGCAAATAAACAAAAATGGAGGAATATTCCTCCATTAATTTATTTTTTCATCATTTCATATATATTTTTTTCAGTAATTTTATTTAATGGATTTTTTATAGTAATTGTAAATTCTATTCTATCTCCATCTTGATTTGCTAATTCTGATTTTTCAAATTCAACTTTTAAAACTTCGCAACAAATTTTAAAAAATGCATTTAAACAAATTATTGCAGTATCTGGATCTTTTGGATCTAAAATTTTAATATCGCTACCATTTATATTATAAGCAAAAACCCAATATTGTTTATCACATACAGCAGCAATATTACATTCCTTTATTTCCTTAATTAAATAATTAATAAAAGTATCAGAATATTTATCAAAAAAATTCTTTACTCTAAATTCTAATTCTTCATTTCTTTTTGAAAGAATTTTATTTATTTCTTTAGATTGCTCTTCTGTTATATAATTTATTAATGGTTGATAAATTCCATTCATTTTAAACCTCCAAAAAAATAAGAGACTTTAAATAGTCTCTTATTTTTTATTTTTAGTTTAAGCTGGTTTGAATTCTGGCAATACAAATCCATTATCAGGAACAGCTGTATATCCTTTTTCATATACAGTACCCTGAGAGCACATAGTAACAAATACGGCACTCTTAATATAATTACTAAGAGTTGTTCTAAAGAAGTCCGTTTCTTTAGGTTCTTTGATTACTATTGCTTCTGCATCTTCGTCGCCAGTAAGATCAAGACCATCATATTTTCCAGAACTAATCTGATCTGGTTCAATCTTAAGAATACTAGCTTCATCAATTGAAGCACAGAATTCCTGAAATTCTCCGAATCTCGGATCGTCTTTGGTACCCAAGACTGTATTACATCCATCAAGCATAGACACGAGTTCATCGCTCATGATATCGCTTGCTTCCGGTTCGACGCCACCGGTGTCGTGCAAGTAAATTTCCTGCATTTTAAAGGCCTCCATTTGTTATTTTATTCCTTAAGGTTACTATATAATATATAAATAAAATAATTATTTCATTTACACAATTAAGTTGTCTTTGATTTATTTTTATATTCTTGTTCATCTCTTTGCATTTCATAATAAAATTGTTTATATTTTTTAGAATTGTGGATATAATGTAAATGACTAACATACATTCTAAAACCCGGAGTTTCAGTCAATAAATCTTTTGTTCGTATAAATTTAATAGCACTATACATATGTGCTAATAAAAACATCTTATATTTATTTAATCTCTTTCGTCTTTTATTCAGTGTTCGAATTCTCATTATTCTTTCTCCACTATTCTTACACTAAAATCAGTTAATGTATATTTTAATATAGGTTCATTATGTTTATTTTTATTAACAATTTTATAATTTATTTGCATATTAGCTGGTAAAAGAGTATTTGAAAATATACTATAAAAACCTGTATTTTTATTTACATAAATCCCTACTATAATTCTATTATAACTATCTTTTGTTTTCAAAATATAAATATCTTTCTTATGAATATGATATTTATTTTTCATAGAAGAAATAATATACTCTTTTATTTTTCGAGTTTTCATTCTTTTATTATGAGTACTAATTTTCATTTCCAACCACCGATGGATGTTCAAGCTCTCCAAATGGACTTTTTATATCATAAAATATAGCTTCTCTAAGAGGTCTATATGCTCTTGCTATACATGCACTCATATAATTTTCATAATCTTTTTTTGCTTTTTCATAAACACAAACATAGACTTTAACTTTTCCATATTTACTATTTATGAAAAATGTATTTTTAAGAATATCTTTTCTTTTTAATCTATATCTTTTCATAAAATATTTTATTCGTTCTTCTTCTCTTGTCTTTATTTTTCGTCTTTTATTTAATGTGTGAATACTCATTATTTACCTCTATTACTGCAACTAATCCGATATTACTAAGTTGTTTTTTAGCAAGAAGCATTCTACTCAATGGTTCTAAATCCTGTTTAGCTTCTTCAATTAGATTTCTTTTAAGTTCTATAAATCGCTGTTTATCATAACACACACCGGTTGTTAATTTAGCTTCTATATATCTTTTCCAAAAATCTAATCTGGTATTATATTCTTTTTCCAATGGATCTTTTTTATTTTTCTTCTCATATAATTTAATACAAACTACACAAGTATTTTCGAGTAATTTCCATACTTTCATATTTTCTTCTTCAGAAGTTTGCATACTTTTCCTCCTATTCACTAATAGATAATTCAGTATCTCTTATATATTCTAAAATATAATAACTAGTTTTATCATTTTGTAAAATAGGTAATCCAGCCATTCTAAAAATTCGTCTTTGTTCTTTATCGTTAGTTGTAATTGCAACATAAGGCATTGACACACTACATTTATGAACTTCATTAAATCTTTTTGTTTTTTCAGCAATTTTATCATTTAATTTATCTACTATCTTTTCAACTTCATTTAAAGAAGTTTTTTCTTCTTTAAGTTTAATATTAATATAATATAACTCTCCCTCAATTTCTCCATGAAATTCATTTATTCTTTCTATTAAAGTTCTCATGCTATAGACTCCTTAATTTCATCTCTAGAAATTTCTACTCCATATTTATCTTTTATAAAGTTAGTTGTAATTTCATAAAAATCCATCTTAGAGTATTTTTCTATTAATTCTCTTCTCTCTTTTCTATGCTGTTCGATTTCTTTATCTTTTTCTTCTTCTGCTTTCTTAGATAAACCTCTCATACGTTTATATAAGAAAAGATTATTATTATCATATGAACAAGCTTTAAGATTATTATATTTTTCTTCAGTAATATCTGAATCTATAATAATTCTCAATCTTTCACAAGTTTCCAATTCTTTCTTAATAAATACACCAATATCTTCTTCAGGTACATCTACTGCATTTATAGTTTTGTAAATTGGTGCATTTTTATTTTCAACAAACTCTTCTTTCTTAACTTTATGATTCTTTTCATCATATTCTATATAAATAAATCCTTTTGGTTCTTCTTCACCAAATGAATCTCTTGAATAAGAACCTGGATATAAACAGTTATTTTTTCTCATTCTTATATGAATATGACCAAATACAACTAAACCATAAACATTATCTTTAAAATCATCTGTCGTAAAAACTATATGATTATTCTTTCCACTTTCGGTAGCATAACCACCAGCAAAGGTGAACATTCCATGTCCAAATACAAAATCATACTTTTTGTCAGGATTATATATTGTATCTTTATAATATTCTTCTTTTGAAGATTCATATTCTTCTGGTATAATTAAGAAGTTACAATTATTATAAAATACCTCCTGACAAGTATTAAAAATAAATGTATTCTTCTTAGGATCTTTTGTTAAATATATGAATGAATCTAATTGATATAAATCATGTGACATAGTACCTTTTAATATAAAAAGTCTAGCACCTGAATACATACAATAATCGGCTAATTCATTAATAAATAAATTTGCATAAGTATTAAAATCACTATTAGTAGAAATTCGTTTATCGTACAAATCTCCATCTATAACAATTAAATCTACTTTACGTTCTTTTACTTCTTTAACAAAATTAACTAATTCTTCTTCATAATATTTTTTAATATCTGATCTAGATCCTATATGAAAGTCTGCACCTATTGCTATTTTCATTACATCATCACCAAATAATAGAAAATTCTACTCATTAAATATCCCATCGTTATTCCTAATGAGATAGATAAAAAGTACCAAAAAGGTTTTGAAAGGTTATACCTATATTTTTTAAGTTCTTTAATATTGTTAATTTTAATTTCTTTTCCATCTTTATTTTTAAAATGTTTACTATTAACATTTTGTATTCTATATATATCATTCATTCCTGCAGCTAAACAGTTATAGAAATCTGATTCATTTTCGAATAACGGTACTTTATCGAAAGCATCTTCAACTCCAAAAATATCAAAATATGTTTTATAATGAGGTTTATATATTTCATGCAATTGCTCATATTTTTTACCAATAGCAATTATTATTTCCTCACCAGTATAAACTCTTTTGATAGCTTTTTTATCATCATCTTTCATTATCAGCATTTTTATGCTCCTTTTTATATTCTTTATACATTTCATTTAATTTCATATAATTTTTATAAGAAAGATAAGATCTATCCATAGAAAAACCAAAAGTAGGTTCAACTACATCAAATACTTTTTTTCTTTCTTTTAAAAACTTTTTATATTCATCTTCAATTCCACGTATTTTTGAAACTTTTCGATGATTAAAAGGTGTTATAAAATCTGCTTCAGAAATATATGTTTCTCCAGACCCATTTGTATAACATGAAAATTTCAAACGTAAAAACGTTTTTTCGATTTGATTTTCTGCAATATATATTTCTATATGATTATCTGGTATAAGTTTTTTATCTTTTGCCGTATTATAAATAAAAATTAATCTTTCACTATTATTTTTAAGAAAATGAAAAAGATTTTCGGTTTTTATAGTACATGAATTTTTAGGTCCTAAAGTGTACATATTTCCTCCGCTCTATTTATATAATTATTTTATTCTATTAATAAATAGTTAGTCACATATGTGACTAACTATATTCATAATATAATATATATCATATTTTAATCTTCAAAAACACGAGATGAATGTGTTTGTGCTCCACGTTTCTGAACATCAGGTGTTTCATTTTGTTTTTTATCTTTATTGTTTAAAGCCTGACGATACTGTTCCATTAATTCTCTGTTATTAAATTTAATAGTTTTGCCGTCAGAAACAACTGTTAATTTAACATTTTCACTCTTTAAATTAACATGTTGATTTTTATATCCCACAACATCGTTTTCATTTAGAGATTTAACTTCAAATGTTAATGGATGTTCTTCTATTTCTTTCTTCATAGATTCAATAGATGGCATTTGATCAAAATGCCAATTTATCATTTCTTGGAACATTATTTTTTCTTTCTCTTCATTTGATAATTTAGAGAAATCTTTCGAACGCCCCATTAATCTATTCTGAAATTCTTGTAGTTTTTCTTGCGATGGCAAATTACCATTTCTATCACTCAACATATCTGCAACAGTATTGCCACGAGGAGTAACTCCTTCATGTTTTGGTTGTTGAGGTTTTATATCCTGCTCTAATACTATTTCTTCAGCCATTTTACTTTCCCCTTATTTTAAATATACAGGATTGATAAGTTTGACCGCACCATTATTTCTTTTAGCGCCAACTTGAACAACGCCAGGAAGACCGAGAATTGAAAATTTAATAATTATTAATTCTTTTGTTTCATTGGCATATTCATAATCAACATCTACCGAGAAATTTAAGAAATTAGACAATATACTAGATATCTGAGATACTATGACTCCAGGATCTTCAGAATATGGTATACTATTTAATAATTTATAAACACCCATATCTGGATATAGAGAGTTTTTGCCCTCAGCATATTCTAATACATTAAATAAAGTAGAAACTTTATTATTGTTATTATATGTAGTATTGTCACTTATTTTCTTAAATTCACCGGTAGGAGATATATTTGGTGTTATATCAACCATTGTACTCATAAAAATATCTCCTAAAATTTTATTTTCTATATTAATATGTATAAAAACTTCTTCCTTTTTACAAGGAAGAAGTATAAAAAAATAAATAATTAATATTTCATTTTAAGTTGCATATAAATTCCATTCATTTTTTGAAAACCAAATTTAGAATAGAAACTTTCCAATTCTTTTGAATCCGGAGAGATATTTATATATTTTATTTTATGAAATTCTAAATCATTTAATAGATATTTCATTAATTGAGATCCTATTCCTTTTCTTTGATAATCTTTATGAACTATTAAACAATCTATATTTGCACACCAATTTCTATCATCCATACTTCTTATAATACCAACCAATTTATGATCAATAGTTCGACATGTAATGATTTGAGTAGATTGTTTTAATCCATAAAATAATTTATCAGGTTCCTTATAAGATTCCCAATTATTTGATTTAAATAATTCGACTAATTCTTCTTTTGTGAATGATTTAGAAAAATTATACACCAGTTCCAGAGGATCCAAAACCTTTATCTCCTCTTTTAGTATTCAATTTTTTACCAAATTCTTTAAGATCTTTTACACTTACAAATTTACTACCCATGAATGGAAGGAAAGGTACATCATCAATTTTACCTTGTGCAATTTTTTGTCCATATTTAATTGTATAATTCGATGCACTAAGATTATAAATAGTTACACACACTTCACCCCTATAATCACCATCAACTGTTCCTAAAATTACAGGATGCATATATTTACTCAATCCACTCTTAGGTCTTATTTGAAGTTCAAGATCCATAGGTAAACAAAAATATAATCCTGTTGGAATAGTTGCACTTTTTCCAGGTTCAAGTATTATATCATCTTTTACAGCACTTTTTATATCAAAACATGCTGCAAATCCATATGCAAATTCCTTATTAAGATCAGAATAAATATCTTTGTCGGTTGTATAATATTTAATTCTTATATGATATTTGAAAAAATAATTGATAATATTAATTATCAAATGAATAGCAATGATTAAAAGAATCAATTTAATAAAATTAAAGTCCATTTTCCATACCTCTAAATTAATTTATTATTTTTACTTCTATACCGAAGTCTATAGCCCCAACTAAAGGAATTGAAGATTTATCGATATCAAAATTACATGAGTATTCAGATTTTTTCGATGTATTAATACAATATTTTTCAAGATCCTTATATTCTTTAGAATCTTTCTGAACTTTTGCTAAAAATACAAAACCATTATAGGTACTTATAAAAGAATAAATTTCAATATCATTATTTAAACAATAATAATCGAAATTTGATATTAGTTTTTCTTGCATTTTCTTACTAATATTTTTAATTCTAATTATAAACCAATTTGAATGGTTTGAAAGATCCATTCGAATACCCAATAAATTTTGATTAATTAAATGTTCATTTTGTTTTGTATAATACTTAGAAAACTTATTTAAAGTATTCTTAATATTATTATCATCAGAGAAATCACAAGAATATTCTTTTAATTTATTTACTCCTGTAAAATCGCATTTAATACCGTTTAATTTAACTGCATCTTCTTCTGAAACTAATGAAAGATTTAATTTACCTTCAGAATCATCTAATATCTTTTTCATAATAATAGAAGAATACATTGCTTTTAAATTACCTATAAAATTTAATTTAGGCATTTCAAAACCACGTATTGTTTCTTTTCGTTCAGGTATAATAATTATCTTTTCTTTTGTTTCTTTTAAAGCATTTGTATCTTCTTTCAATAAATTAAAAAGATCTAAGAATGCAGTATAATCTTTATCACAAATTTTTATATAATTATGAGTACCATCTTTCTTAATAGCCTCATCTTTCAATAATTCTTTTTCTTTGTCGATTGCTAAAATTTTTGGATGACTTATATCTTCATCTGCTTTAATTTCTATTATGAGATCATATGGTTTTAAATAGAAATCTGGTAAATAGAAATGCTTTTCATTTTCATAAGAATAATAGAAAACAAATGGACATTCTATAAGATCTTTTGTAGTTAATTTTAATGATAAATCACAGAACTCCAAAAAATCTTTTTCATAAGATGATACATATGGTAATACAGTACCATCTTGAAATTTATAATTACCAGAAGTTTTTCTTCTTTTCATCATTTCTTTCTGAATTTCTGGATCATTTATAGAATGCTCTTTACCATTCTTTTTCTTATAATTTTCTCTAAATCTTCTTCTAGCTTCTTCTCTACAAGAAGGATTATCACATATTGTAGAATATCTTCCAGTTTTCTCATTCCAGATACATTTATTTATTTTACATATCTGACATAAATGATCTCCTGGATGAGTTTTATCATAAACAGCATGTCTAGGAGTATAACCATCTGGAATTTCGGAAGAATGTGAAGTTTGAACATGAAAAAATAATTGTTCAGGTTCTTTAAATATTTTAGCACAATATGGACATTTATATTTTTTTTCTTTAATCAATGAAGAAAAAATATTTAAATTATTAAAAAATATCATAGCAAACCTCTTTTTGGTTTTATATAATAATGTATTTCTTTTCATAATAAAGCATAATTTTTAATTATATATTATATTTTGAATAAATAATTTTTATAGGAGAATTATTATGGATAATAAAATTATTGAAAATATTAAAAAAGTTATAGCAGACAATGAAAAAGAACAGGAAATAGAAAGACATCACAAAGCTGATATTCTTTTTCAATCATTCGAAAGTCTTTTGAAATTTAATATGCCTAAATCTATAAAAGATATGGGAACTAAAGTAATAGCAAGATGGGAATTTGTTGATACAGAATCAACTTCTGAACATTTCTTCTTAGAATATTATCAATGTAAAGATTATCATATTACAGAAATATTTAAAATAAATTTAAAAGATAATGGTTATAATATTGATGACATAGAGTTCGGAAATATAAATGATAAATATATCGAACTTAAAATTTCAAAAGATAAATTAAAATAATTTTATTAAAAATCTCTGGGTACAGATGTACCCAGAGTATAATTTTATTTTTTATCTAACTTCTCCATAATCATTTCCAAATGATATATCATCTATACTATTATCATATCCTCTTGTAATATTTTCAACATCATCAATTCCAGATGTTACTACTTTATTCATATTCTGAGAATCAATTTCTGTTTTAATATTAGAGATTTTAAGAGAACCTATAGAATTCTTATCAGATTTCATTACAAATGAGAAGTTTGGTTCATTATTACTTATATCTCTTTTAAACATTCGTTCCTTAGATTTTGTAGTAAGAATAATATTATCACCATTCTCATTAGATACAATCATATCAATAATATCTGGTGATTTTATTAATCCTTCTAATTGTGAATATTTAATAGTAGATACTTTAAATATTTTATTTTTCTTTGCAGATAATTTAAAATTATTATAATTTTCTTCATTTATTTTTTCAAAATGATTAGAGAATTTATTAATATTAAAATTATCTACATATTCAAATTTATTTTTATAAGCTCCAAGAATACTATCATTATTAAATTTACTATAGTCAGTAATCATTACATCATCAATAGTAATTTGATCTATAAATGTATAATAACCACGACCAGGATTAGCTTCAAAATGTAATATCCAAGTAAATTCATGTTCACCTTGTTTTACACCAATATTACCAGAAGAAGACCACTCTGTGTCACTATAATATTCATTATAATATTCACCATCTATATAAAGAAATATTCTACTATAATAACTATTAATACGATAACTTTTATATTTAAAACTTATTTTACTACAAGTTTCAGTAAGTGATACTATTTTAATACCATTTCTATCAATATAGAATGGTGTAGAATCTATAGATGGATCAAATTTATAATATTTATTATTTATTAATTCATGATTATATTTATTACTAAATTTATTATAATCAGTAATTACTATATCATCAATAGTAATTTCATCTATATGTATACTAGCAACATATTTAGTAATTAATACCCAAGTGAATTCATGCTCACCTCGTTCTACAGTAATATCACCAGAAGATGACCATGAAGAATAGTTAATATATTGATCATAATATTTACCATCTATATAAAGAAATATTCTATTATTATATAAGTTCATATCCGTATTAGTTTTATATTTAAAACTTATTTTACTACAAGTTTCAGTAAGTGATACTATTTTAATACCCGCATCATTATAGAATGGTGTAGATTCTATAGATGGATCACATTTATAATCACCTATATAATTATCTACATTATTATCTGGTATAGAAGCTAATGGTAAAATATGATTATTGGTATTACTAAATTTATTATAATCAGTAATCATTTTATAATCAATAACGATTTCATCTATACATGCATAATAATTTGATTGATTATATTCATTAGTATATAATACCCAAGTGAATTCGTGTTCACCTTGTTCTACGTAAATATCGTTAGAAGAAGACCAATCATTACTATTACTTTTATACATACTATAATATTCACCATCTATATAAAGATATATATAACTAAATAAATGATCACTACTACTATAATAAGTTTTATATACAAAATTCATTTTACTACATGTTTCGGTAAGTGATACTATTTTAATACCCTGTATATCGATATAAAATGGTGTAGATTTTGTAGATTGACTATATTTATATCGATTATCTATATCTACATTATTTATTAATTCATATTTACTACTATTACTAAATTTACTATAATCAGTAATTATTTCATCATTAATAGATATTTCATCTATACATACTTCATAATTATAATTTTGACAAGATAATACCCATGTAAATTCATGTTCACCTTGTTCTACAGTAATATCACCAGAAGAATTCCAATTATTATTATTATCACTATTACTATATTTATTATAATATTGACCATCTATATAAAGATATATTCTACCATTAGCATTAGTAGTATAATAAACATTAATCTTATATTTAAAACTTAATTTGCTACATGTTTCAGTAAGCGAAATTATTTTAATACCCTTTCTATCGATATAGAATGGTGTAGATTTTATAGATAGATTATTTTTATAATTATTAATATAAGAACCTAATGTTTTTGTATTTAAGTTATTATTATCTTCGATTATTTTTAAATTTAAATTATCAAATTTATTTTTTAATCCATTAAATATATTAGTTTCATCAGTTATTGAAAATTCATTAATATTTTCAAAAGATTTTATTGATTTCAAAATATTTCTTTTATTTTTTTTGAATATTTGTTCAATATTAAAATTTGATAAATCATAAAATAAATTTATTCTATATCGAGTAACACTATAACTATGTATAGTCTCAAAATTATCACTTTTAAATTTAATATTTATATTTCTTTTAACTTTAAAATCATTTGTATCAATTGTATAAGAATAACTATTAACATTATTTCTATCTATTTCAAAATATGTAAAAAATTTATCTAAATCATATTTTTCTTTTAATTTAAGATTAATATTAAATTCATTTTTTTGTTTATAATATTCACATACATCGCATTTGAATGAAGTAATAATACGATCATTATTATCCAAATCAAAATTACATAAATCGAATTCTTCGATATTATTTGTATTTAATATATTTGGTAATATTCTATTTTTATTATATAATATATAATTTGTAAAATTAGATAAATACATACAATCATTATTATAATTAAATTTAATATTTCGCTTTTCTATATTATTTATCAAAACCTTAGAATAAGTAAAGTATTTTTTATTATATGTAATTTCTATATCATGATCAGTTGTATTATCTAATAAATAATTATTAATTTCATTAGAATTAGGATTGATATCAATTATTTCATTATCAATTTTTATTTGATTTATAATATTATCATCTGAATTATAATATCTTATATTATCAATATAATAATCGCCAATTAAAACCCAAATAAATAAATGCTCTTTATCTTCTAAATTTGTAAAATTATTTCTATAATAGCTATAGCTACTACTTATAGATTTCCTTGAATTATAGTCGTTATCTATTAATAAATATGCATATCTATTATTATCTCCACATTTAGAATAAAATTCTATTTCTGTACATTTAGCTTTTAATGTAATTATTTTAATATTAATTTTATCATTAAAGAAAGGCACAAGACTATTAAAATTTTTCAAATTATTATCAGTTATTTTTTTAGCAAATTCTATCTGATTTAAATTGTCTAAACTATTAATAACATTACCATCATTATAAGTAAAATCATTTAATATAAGTTTACAACCAGAATCGATGTACATAAAAAATTCGTGTTCTTTTTCATCATCAAGATATATTTCATAATAATCATCATAAGTTCTAGTATAATAAATATTACCATAAGATTTGCCATCTATGTAAATATACATATAATTACTAGCATTACTAGTATATAAACCTCTATATCTAAATTTTATCTTATAACAATTTTTGGTGAATGATAAATATCTTCCATTACTATAATCTAATAAAAATACATAATTATCATTTTCATTATTTTTATAAGATTTTTCTTCTTCATAATTCAAATTAATATTTTCATATGCATTTTCATTGTTATTCAATAATTCTTGTAAATCAATATTTTCGTTATCACAAGTTATAGTAAGATAATTAGGTATATTAGAGAAATTATAATAATGCGATGATAAAATTATTATTTCATGATCTTCATTTTCTAATTCATTAATTTCTATATTATAAACATATTCAGAATTATAATTATAAATAAATTTTAATTCACCATCAATAAATATTATAGGTTTATATAAACCTTGATTATCTGATATTGATATACTTTGACATTGTTTATTAAATTTTATAATAAAATAATAACTATTATATAAATAATTATTATAATAATTATTATTTATAGAGAATGAATTAAAATTACCTGAATTATTAAAATCATTCACAGTAACCCTATATTCATCATCATATCCTCTATTAAATATAATATCATCATAGAAAATATCATCTAAAGTATAGTGAGTAATATTTTTAAAAATTAACAAAAATGATATAGTGTATTCTCCATCATTAACAGATGTACTAAATGATGTATTATAATTATTATCCAATATATAATTACGATAATAAGGATTTTCATTATCATTTCCCACTATAATCATTTCTAATCTATCATATCCCGTAGCTTTATAATTAAAACGAACATTTTTAAATCTTCTTGTAATAGAAAAAGATTTAACAATATTTTTATATTTACCATTAACATTATTTTTAGCAAAAAATAAATCATTAATATTTTCAATATCGATATCTTCAGGTTTATTGAATTCATTTTCTTCAGCAGCTCTTAAATGATATTGACAATCTAAATAAATATTTTCATCACCAGCAAGAGTTTTATAAGTTAATTTACAAATTTCTCGTTCATTATCAATAATTTCATTTTTAAAATTATATCTATTGAATTCATTACTTAAAATATCAAAATTCTTTAAAAGAATGAATTTTTTATATTTTATATTAGAATCGAATAAATATACGAAATTACCATTATTAATATTTGATACATTGATATTAACGTTTCTATTTAAATTTTCATCATATGATTTTTCAAAATATTGTATATCGTCTCTATCAAGTATTTTATTGACACCTTCAATATCTGTAAAAGTAACTATAGGTATATTATGATATTTAATATTTCCTATATTGATATCATAATCATTTTCTTTACTTTCTATTAATAATTTAATATTTCTAGATTTTACTTCTGTAAAATATACAATAAAATTATTAATATTATCAGATAAATAAAATTTACTTATTAATTCATTATCGCTAAAAACTAATACTATATTATCATTTCGATTAGAACTAACATCATAAATTAAATTCTGAGTTTTATCATATGTATATGGATCAACGTTGGAATTATAATTTTCACTATTATAACTTTCTGAACTATAGCTTTCACTATTATAGCTTTCAGAATCTCCACTAGTTCCATTATTTGTACCGCCATATAAAACACCATTTCTATTTATTTTTAAAGTCAAAATGTGTTCTTGATTATCATTTACATCGATATTTACAGGTACAAAGTTTTGTGAAAATCCCACACTACCTGAATTATAATTTTCACTATTATAACTTTCTGAACCATAGCTTTCGCTATCATAGTTTTCAGAATTATAATTCTCAGAATTTCCGCCAAGTCCATTGACATATTTATTTTTGAAAATATTATTAATTAACTCATCATCAATATAAAATTCACAGTTTGTTAATGCAGCATTTTGCATGAAGAATGAAATATTATCCATAAATTTAATAGACACAACATCTATTATTTCTTCGTCAGATTCTTCATTCTCTTCTTCTTCATTTTCATTATTCTCTTCTTCATTCAAATCATAGAATAATGCATTATTATCATTTTCTGCTATAGTTATTTTATCGCTCTTTTCGCCAACCAATGCAGTTGTCAAATCGATCTTATTTTCCGCAGAAATACTTTCATTATAATATTCAATATTTCTAATAATTTTAGTTCCATTTATCAAACTAAATAAACTATTAGCCTGCCAAATTTTTATAGTTATTTTATTTGCACGACTTGGATCTAAATCAAAAGAAAATTTATTCCAAGTATTTGTAAGTAATACTGCATTATGTAAAATTATAGGACGACTATTATCATTTATATATACTTCAACAATATAAAAATTATTAGCATAATTACTAGTTGAATTATCATTAAATATATTATAACCATCTGGTAATTTCATTTCGAAATCTAATTTATTATTACCATTAGGAATATTAATATCTATAGATAATTCATCACTGTTATTTTCATCGATATTAATTCCATATTCAATATTATCATCTGTAATAAGAGTATCTGAATAACCTTCTGTTATTCTTATTTGTTCAGATGTAATTCTAGTTTTTACTATTTCATTATTAGATTCTTTATTTCCAAAGAATGAAAGATCTAATTTATTACAAGGATTAGTATTAAAATCTATTAATTTATAATAATCACCTTCTTCAATAGTCACATCTTGATTCTTTATAAATACATTATTCATATTTTCTTCATCAGAAATAAATAAAATATCTTCTATATTTAAAAAGAATGTATCAGTATTAGAATTATAATTACCATTAATCCAATCAATATTAATTAAATTAAACATCATTTCTATTCCATTTTCTCCAAAATAGTCATTAGTTAAATTTAACTCATATTCTTGACTTTCACCTAAGTGATTAAAATCTAATGGTATTTCTATATTTTGTCCAGTTATAAAGTTTAAATCAAAATGAAAATTTTCACTTTGATTAGTTTTAATTTCATCTGAACAATTTATTTTATATTTCAATAATATTTTTTTAACGTTTTTATTATTATAATAAATTGGTAAAGATGAAAGAGTATAAATAAAATTATTATTATTTCTATAACAATGAGTAATATTCAATGTAATTTCATCTACATTATTATCTATTTGGCTTATATTAAAATTAGCACAATAATACTGATTACCGTTATTATCACGATAACTTTCATAAGAATATATGTAAAATAATGAAGAATTATAATTATTATTATAATATGGATAATTAATATTAAAATTACCATTACATTCTACATTAAATAAATAATAATCATTATTGAAATTATTACTACCGTTTATTCTATCAAATCTTGGTTCTATTCTAATATTAAACCCTAAATAGTTTTTAGGATTTTTAATTTTTAATGAAGTATAATTTTCTTTATATTCGACTATAAAATCTTTTAAAGATAAATTATTATTTTCATCATTCTCATTTAAACCGTCAACAGTTACTTTAACTTGATTTGGCACATTTTGACGACCAAGATTCATACTAATATTTTTAATATGTTTAGAAATTATATCTTCTCTTTCTACTTCATTTTCAAAAGTATCAAAATTATTCTCGACAATTTCTTCACTTTGATCAGTTATATTAATAGAAGAATTTGGTTTATTTAATATAGAAAATGCTATAGATCGCATTCTATGTTCAATTTCAAATGTAGTATCATTAGAAATTTTAACTCCATCAACAACGCTTTCTTCATCATTTAATGGATTATTTTCAATTCCGAAAACACTTTCATTATCAATTAAATCTCTAAATCCAATAGGCTTATTTAAAAAATTATTTCCATTATCAAATTGTGTAGAAATAGCATTTTCACATACATCAATATCATTATCTTTAGAAACTATATATTTAGATAATTTATTTAAGTTTTCTAAGAAATCAATATTTTCATAACATGCAGTTAAATTATAATAAAAAGGTTCTTTAACTGTTGCGTCATTTACAGTATATTCTAATCTAACATCTACTCTAGTTCTTACAGAATCGAATTTTATTTTAGTAACTTGACAATTCATAACATTAGTAAATGTGTTTTCGTTAGTCAAAGGATATTCGATATCATCTATAAATAATTTTACATTATTTAAATTTGTCTTATCATGATATCTTATTTCTATACCGTTACAATTATTTTGATAATAAAGATTGTGAATAATTTTATTATCAGAAATTGATTCCGGTACCTTTAAAGGATCAAAGAAATAGCTAAATCCATTATACATAGATTGATTTGGATAATAGAAATTTTCATTTTCGATAATTAACTTAGGTTTTTCTAGTTTAACATATTTATTTGCATTTCGTTCATTACTATCATTTAAATATAATCTATTTTCAGAATTATATATAAATATTTCTTTTATATCATTTTCATAATTTTTCATCGTTTGGTTATTATCTTTTAAAGAAAAATTATGATTTTTAAATCTAAATTTTAAGAGTTTATTACTATTGTCAAATATATTATTTTGATTATATAAATAAAAGTAACTATCATACTGTACGTTCCAATAAATGATATCATTTTCTTTATCATATTTATTATAACTACTATTATAAATAATATAATCATCCCAATTATATTCACCAGCAGGTATATTAATTCTTTCAGTATCATCAAAATTATAATTATAAGTATTCTGAATAGAACCAGAATTACTAAAAGAATTTTTTCTATTTCTATATTCATCATTATTTATTATATATCCAGTTCCTAATTTAATTGGATATGAATCATTATTATTTATTGACAAATTTTCTTGATCTTCTTCTGGTATTTCTATATCAAAATATCTATCAAGTTTATATTCAGAACTATATTTTAATAATGATGAAATTCTACGATAACCATCATAAAAATGACGAGAAGAATAATTTTTATTTTTAAAAAAACTTGTTTTAATTCTGATATATTTATCATTATTAAGACTATTAAATTTGAATTTTATTTTAAATTCAATTTCATCATCTTCATAATCCTCAGGATTATAAATTTTAGAAAAAGAATCATTGTTTTGTCTTATATTATTTATATAATATTCACGAATAAGTTGTGAAGAACTAACATTTGATTCTATTTGTATATTATTTTCAATAGAAAATCCTATATTATAAATTTTAAAAATAAAATCTATTTCATTAATATCTAAATTAAATATATTTTTGAATTCAAAATATTCACCATCATTAGATAATTTCCACATAGAATTTGATTCTTCATCAAAAATAAATGGATTTTGTGGAGTAAATTTAAAAGATACATCAGTTAAATTTTCTTTATAAAAATTAATAATTGATTCCAATTGTTCGTTTAATTCAAAATATTCAGAGAATAAATTATTAAATGATTCTAGATATTTTCTGTGTTCAAGATTTAATTTTAAATTACTATTACTAAGTAATTCTTTAATCTTGTTAATATCATTTCTTGAAGCAAAAACTCGCTGTTCTAATGAATTTCCAACTATAGGAGCACCTGTCTTATAATTAGATTCTTTAGAATTGTAAGTTTTATTTATATTTTTTATAGCTTCTGCGGTTTCAAGATTTTTCATTTCTATTACCTCGCTTATTAATTTACTTACATATAAAAAAATGTTTTGGCTACAAACTCAAAAAAGAAGAGCATTATAGCTCTTCTTTTAATATTTATTTTATTATTTTTTCAAATTCATTCCATTTCATATTTTTATAATTATAAATATTTTCAAATATATTAACTAAGTCTTTTTCAGTAGTTGACAATGCTTCAAATCTTCGCGAAGCTTCCTGTTCAAGACCGCTTAATGGATTTTCAATTTCTTTAAATACTCCTCTAACTTTTTCAATATATTTTTTCTTGAAATATGCAAATATATTATTATCATCTTCTAATTCCAAATCAGAATTCATAATATCTTCGAATATCTTTTCATTTTCTTCATATCTTGGATAAAATTCACCAGATCTAATTAATAAATCATACCAAGACATAAATTTCAAATATTCTTCAGAAAATTCAATATCTTCTATATTATCATCTGCATCTTTAATTACTACCATACTATTACATATTAAAGCATTCAATGTAATAATTCTAGAATTTTGAATTCCTGTTATTTCTTTTAGCATTTCTTTTCCTTCACTTGTAAGATTAGCAAATTCTTTTTGTCTTGCTAATAATTCTTCTTCAGATAAATCATCATACATCGGTACATCTTCATTATCAATCATTTTTTCAAATTCTTCATCACTCATAACATCTGAATTTTCTGACATTATAACTTTATGAATTCCATCTTCAGAGAATTCTTCTGGTTTTCCCATTATAGTTTTTAATTCTTTCATATTTTCTTCAAAATTTTCTATTTCATCATTTCTTTCCATTATCAATACTCCTTTGTATAATATAATATATAAATAAAATCGTAGTCCAAATAATGGACTACGATATATTAATTACATATCAAAGGATTTTGGGAATCCTTCTCTTACTATATTTTCTGGACAATATAAAATACCATCAAGAGATTCTACAATAGATGGAACAATTTCAACATTTTCTGTCTTTGCATATATTCCATTATTAATCATGTTATCTCTATAAACCGATAATCTATATTTTCCACTTACATTATCTTTTATAAATCCAAAATAATTTTCATTATTTTCAAATTTATATTCATAAATAAATTGTTCATTGTTACCTTTAATATCATATCTATTTATATAAGTTTTTCTAACATTCTGTAAAGCATATGCTAAATTAATATTTTCAAAATAATCTGTAGCTTTATCTAATAAATGAATTTCATTAATATCTATTTCACTTATAATATCTAATGTATCTTTATTTAAAAGATAATTATTTTGCGATAATTTTATTACAAAATCATAAGAATCTTCATTATTATTCCGTGATCCTATAGATAAAATATTATCAGTAAAATGCTTTGTGGCGATAGGATTTAATGTAATTAAATCAAATAAATAAATATCTTTATCTGTTGCAAAAAGACATTTATCATCTTTTACTACTATCTTATTTAATAAAACATCAGAAATTTTATAATCATGAATAAGCCAGTTTGCAGCTGCATTCTGTGTTATTAAAGTATTAGGAATATCATTTAATACTCTATATTCATATTCATTATCATTGTTTATAATAATAGGATAAAAAGTAATACCAAATATATTTTCTTTTATTTCATCACTATTTATTTTGATTCCTTCATATTCTTTCAAATAAGATTTAGAAACATCTGTTAATAATTTAGTATCTTCTGAAAGAATAAATTGAATAACACCGTATTTATTATTTTCATCTATAGGTGTAGATATTTTTACATATTCCACAGGATACATAATTCCATTTACAGTAATATTTCCTTCAAATTTAACAAATTTATTAAAAGGAATTCCAAGATTATAAAATACAGGATATAAGAATTGAGGTCCTTTATAATTATCATCTTCATATGGAATTATTTCTTTATCTTCATATTCATCAGGTCTAATATTTATATCATTAATAATAGATTTAGTATTACCTATATCTAAATTCACATCAATAGCATAGAATTTGTCATTAAAATCGTATGGAATTTCTACTCCATGAATATCATCAGATGAACCAAAATATCCTTTATCTGATTTTTCAAATACTTTAGAATATAAATTAGTTTCTGTATCAAATTCAGGTATATTATTAATATCAAAATTATTAGAATGAATATTCTCAACCTTTACAAATACACTCTTTCTTATTAAATTAAAATAATCTTCTCTATCATTTAATATATCAAATGAAAGATATAATACAATATTTCCATTTTCATCTGGATTAGAAAGTACAAACTTAAAAGGAATAGTAGGAATAACAGCATAATCTGTATAGATATAAATATTATCATTATTTCCGGATAAAATAAATTGTATTACCTCATCATCTGTTATTAAATTAATTTTAAATGCAAAGAAATTATTTTTCTTTTTAAAAGTAAAAAGAGAAATATTTGAATAATCATTAATAATAAATGATTTTGAATATATTTTACTATTGTCTTTCTTTTTATTATAATAAAAAAGAGAACTTATCGGAATCCAAGTTCTATATTCTGTATTATCGAATTTTCCAGCAAAATATATTTTTTCATCTTTTGTTTTTAAAATAAAAAATGTTTTAGCATTTTCATTCTCATTATATGTATCTATTTCAGATACATTATTTATTAATTCTTCATTTTCTATTTTAACATAATCTTCTATTAAGTTATTTTCAGAATTACATCCTAATTTTCCAAATTCATTATCACCTTTAACCCATAGATTATTATTATTATCTATAATAAAAAAAGAATTATTATTAGTATATTTACTGATATAACAATATACACCATCATATACACATTGATCATTATTAATATTCTTAAAAATAATTTTGTCATCAGCTATAGATACTATTTCTTTTATATTATTTATAATTTCAATTTGTGTATATTCACTATAAGTATTTCCTAAGAAATTGCCTTTAACAAATAGATTATTATTAATATCTATAATATAATCATAATTATCATTATGATATTTTTTAGTATATATAATAATATCACCAATGTATACACATGTACATTGTTCATTATTAATATTTTTAAAAATTAATTCGCTTACAACACCATTTGCATCATCAGTTATAGATACTATTTCTTTTATATTATTTATAACTTCAATTTGTGTATAATCATTATAATTATTTCCTAAGAAATTACCTTTGACCCATAAATTATTATTGATATCTATAATATAATCATAATAATTATCATTATTATCATTATTATATCTATTGATATAATAAATTTTAGTACCATCAGATAATGAAACTGATGATTGTATATCGATATTATATATATATACACAATCATCACCAGTATCAACAGAACCATCTTTACTATACGCAAATTTAATACCAAATGCAATATTATCATTATGATATTCATATTTGTTACTTACTGATCCAGAATTATTTATTACTACTGAGTTATTTATGTAAAAATAGAATCTATCACAGTTTGCTTCGGAACTAACTAAATAATCAAATGATATTTTTCGTATATTATTAATCGTTACTTCTGTACTTTGACTATGTGATATTCTTTTACTTTTAAATTTTCCAGGTTCTACTTCAGTCCATCCAGCATTTATTAATGCTTGTTCTACTTTATTATAAGGCATAATTTAGCCTCCTTAAATTATTTCTATTTTAGTATATAAAAAAATGTTTTGGGTTTAAATCACTTTATTAAAATAATAAATATATATTATTTATTATATAGGAGAAAAATAAATGTTAAAGAGAATGCCAGAAAATAATTTATGGATACATTTTTATATCTTACAAAAAGAAGATGTTGATGAAACAGAAAATATTGATAATTATGATACTTTACATAGAGTACTTATATTTCTAAGAGATCCAGCATATTATGGATCTCATATAGAATGGGTTAAAACACAATATGATAAATCTATAGAAAGATATACAGATGAAATGGAAGAACTAATTAATGAAAATAAAAAAGAAAATGATTTATTAATAAATAAATATTTAAAATCAATTAAATCTATGTGTGAGTTTAAAAATGGAGCTTTAGATTTTTATAAATTGTATAATGATAATAAAATATCATATGACTTTATAAAATCGATAAATTTACCAGCATTTCCATTAATATTAGATACTTCTGAATCTTTAGTTTCTTTCTTTGGCGAATTCGGTAAAGAACTTATGGATCCTAAGGTTCATGAAGAAGAACTTTTACCATTTTTCAAAGAATTAAAAAATAATAATTGTAAAATAATTATAACTGATCCAGAAACCAAAGAAAGTAGAGATGTATTACCTGATTTAATAGGCGAATAAAAATCCTAGGAGGTTTAAAACCTCCTAGGTATTATTTTATTTTTTTCCTAAATATTCACCAGAAATTCTTTTTGACATATCATAAAGAACTTTACCAAGTGAACCTAAGAAATATGGAGAATTTACCTGACGCGCACTCATAGAAATTAATCCTAATACTGCATCAATATCTCCACTTTCACTATAAGGTGTTAAATTTTTAGAAACAACTTGTGGTGTTACAGATTTAATAGCTGGATAGAATGATAATTTATCACCCGGTCCATATGGTAATACATGTGTGATATAGATATCAATAATAATACCATTATCTTCATCTACATCAATTCCATTAAGTTTACCATATTGTGTCATAGATTTCTTCAATTCTAATTCAGCTTTAGTATTCTTTTCACCTGTCATTTCTTCTTCATATTTAATTTTTTCTTTTTTATCTTTAATATATGAATTTACTAATTTTCTAATAGAAGGACTCATATCCTCAAATTCACCAGTCCAATAAACATCTATCTTTGTTATTTCACCGGTTCCATTTGCTTTAGGTGCATGGTAGCTCATTTTTTCAATAGCACTTTCATCTGCATCGCCAAGCATTTCAAGAATGGCATTTACATCAACATTGCTTACTTCTTCATCTCGTTCATCTTCAAATAACATTAAAGGTTCACCTTCTTTTACATGTTCACCTACAGATACCATTTTGATAATATTACTCTTACCGCTAATAGAAATTGATTTTTTATGAGTAATTGAAGAGCTCATAGATTTACTGAGTTTTTCACTTACTAATGATGAGTCTTCTTCAGTAAAGTAATCATCCATTAATGCAATTCTACCCATTATACCCATTGTAAAAATCAATTCACCTGTTGGAGATTTTGTAAAGAATTCTTCTGAATAAGCAAGAATATCGTTTGCTTTTAATTTTTGTCCTTCTTTTACATTTAATTTTAAATTATTCTCTAATTCTATATTACCATTCTTAAGATATTGTGTTTCATATCTATATGATTGTTTAGTACCATCTTTATTAAGAACAGTAATAATTTTCATTTCTTCATTAATTTCTAATACTGTACATTCTTTTTCAACTTTTAATGCATAAGTATCACCAATATCACTAGCTACAACTTTTTCATATCCTGAACCAACAAATGGAGGATCTCCGCCACCAACTAATGGCATTGTATGTTTCCATTGAGCAGAAGAGAATGCTACACGGTTAGGAGAATCATATTTTGTAATAGCAGGCATAATTAACTCTTCTGGAGACATTCGTTGAGAAGCTGTTAACTTTTCAATAGATTTTGGATCTGCACTAGTATCTAAGAATCCTCTAGTATTTAAAATTTTAGTATTTGTAGTTAACTCTTTTACAATACCAACATTATGATTATCAACATTTGATTCTGCATAGATTCCAATTGCATCATTACCAAATGCACGTCTATCCATACCATAACCATGTTTTGTATTAGCACCAGCTAATCCATTACCTTTTACAGTACATCCAGATTTCATCTTTAATTCATTAATTGGATTTATTGTATCATATGTTTCAAGTATCTGAGATTCTGTAAGTGCAGTCATAATACAAGTTTGTGGTATTGTAATTGTAGTATTAGCTTTTCCTTCTTTTTGAATATATTTTCTATATTCTCCAGAAATACTCTTATATAATGAAAGTGCTAATAATTCAAAACTTCTTATACGATAAGACTTAGCTTCTGTTTCATTGGAATAAGAATTATCAATAAGTAAATCATTAGCATACAAGAATAACTCTAAGAAATCAGTTGGTAATTTTTCTTGTTCAAGTATTTCTTTTGTAATAGCATCTATGAATAATTCTTTAAATGCAACCCATCCTTTAAATACATTTCGTGTTTTTAAAGTCTTTGCACAGTAATCCATATATGGTAACACTTCATCAAATTGATCCATATAGTATTCTTCTGTAACCATTTCATTTAATCCATTAAATAGTAATGAATTTGCATATGGATATTCAGGATAATATAAAGTACCATCTTTAAACTTAACAGTTAACCATTCTCTTTCAGGAGCATCAGGATCAAGTTTTTGATTTGTAAATGTGTATTTTAATCCAGATAATCTAATAATATTAGATAATCCAAATAAAGCAGATAAGAATGTAATTAAAGGTACATCAAAAGACTGAATTGTAATCTTTGAATATATTCTTCGTTTAGGAGCTTTAACATTTTTTCTTACCACATCTAATTCTGGATAATAAGATTTTTCATAGATAATTTTTAATATTACATCTATTACAGAAGTATTAATAGAATTCATATCAAATTCTATAACTTCTTTTGTATTATAATCAATAGCAATTGGTAATTTAGAAGCATGAGGTACATAAGGAATATTTAATTTCTTAATTTCATCTCGTATTTCTACTTGATTAAAGAATACCACAGTTCTATTACCAGATTTACCAATCATAAATTTATGATAAACTTTTGCTAATTCATCATATTCAATAGAAGTCAAATAATTTTTATTAGCTTTTATATTATTACCATAAAAATATTTAAAGGTATTTTCATGTTCCTCTAATACTTCATCAATCATCTTTTTGATAACCATTACTTTACGATTCAAAATAGTACCTTGTCTAAACATAAGCACTTTATTATAGAAAGTAGTAATAGCTAATCTTGACGGATTAATTTTAACAAGAGGTCTAAGTGTAATTTGTTTCTTCAATACTTTCTTATTACCATTTATTAAAAGGATTCCATCATTCATAGGAACAGGAATATCAAATTTTATAGTATGTCGTTTTTGATTGTCATCTTCATAAATACAAGTTATAGTTTTCTTACTATTAAATCTATCTGATGTATCTTCTTCTTTATAATCAATAATATGCATAGGAATAGATTTATTTTCATCATCAAAGCTTTTGAGAACTTTAATAATATCTGATTGCATAGTATTTTTTATATAAGACTTTTCAAAGTCTTGAAGGTTACAAGATTCAACAGATTTATCAATTACAGTATCTACATTTTTAGTTGTTGGAACTATCTGATTAGTATTAATATCTTCTATTAATTCATCAATAGTTTTATTATTTTCTAACTTAATTGATTTATATTTATCTTTAACTAATTCGATACGTCGAAGTTGTTTATCTGATTTCTTAGGTTGCTGACGTTTATTTATTTCTTCAAGAAGTTCTTTTTTCTCTTCATCAGAAATTTTTCCATCAGAAGATACAGTAATAGGAACTCTCTTATTTATATTAGCAACTTCTTCGGAAACTTCATCAACATAATCACCTTCTTCCTCAACAACCTCTTCTTCAGGTTGTTCTATTAAAAAACCGTTTTCATCATATTTACTATCTTCTTTCTCTTCTATTTCATCTTCAGTTTCAATATTCTCAAAATCAGAATCATCGACCATAGGTTTTGTAGCATTAGACGTTTTCTTTTCTATTAAGTCAATACCTTTAATTTTTGAATATGAATTATATGAAATAGCTTTCTTTTGTAAGTTTTCTATTTTTTTATTATGCTTTTCTATTTTATCTTCATCTGGTTCAGAAATATCATCATTATTTTTAGCTATATTTTCAAATAGATCTATATCAGGAGTATTATTTTCCATCTTATCTATAGAAGCTAATAACTGTTCAGTTTTCTTTTTAAGATTAGAAGACATAGAATATTTCTTATTCATGGAATGTTTTAAAATATTATTTATTTTATCATCACGTTTTTCTTTTTCATCATCTACAATCTCATCATTAGATGTAACTTTATTTTTTACTTCAACCGTTTTAGTCTTAGTATCTTTATCGATTGTAATATCTACATCTTGAGATATATTAGTAACATTTTCTTCGTCTTCTTTCGAATCTTCAGAAATCATTAAATCTAAACTATCATCAGAAGCTATACCTAAATTATTAGATATTAATGATATCAATCTAGATTTAAATAAGTTTCTAAATTGTCTTGAATTAAGATTTCTTTCTCTAAGATCTGTAAAGTTTACTGTAAAAGCAAATCGTTTATTATAGAAGAAAAATATTACATTATGATTTAAAAGCTCAGTTAAAAAGTATTTAAACTCTTGTGATGATACATCATTTACATCATTAGCATAAGCTCTATAAATCATTCTTATCAAAGAAAGGAATTTAAGATTATTTACATTTCTTTTTATTCCGAGAGGAATAGCTTTAAAATAATCTAAATATAAATTTACTAAACTATTATTAGTAACACTAACTTCAATAGGAATAATTATGTGTGAAAAATTTGAAAATAAATATGGTTTAACTTGACTAGATACATATCTAGAAGTCCATTTAAACATTTCAGGTTTTTCATATGCAATACCAAATCGTGTCATCATTTCTGGGAAAATATTTTCACAATATTTCAATACAGGTTGTTTTTTAAGCATATCCTGTGTTGGACACATCAATCTATATTGATCGGTATAATCAATAATAGAATTCTTATTGCTAAACACTTTATGATTTGGTATTTTTCTTAAATTTGGTAAATAAGTAAGAGCTTCATTTTTAATTAATTTAGCTCTATTTTGCATTATTATTTTTCTACCAGGTACAAATGCTGGCTGATAAATAAATTTATAATTAAAATAATAATTTTGTAATAATTGCTGATATCCTTTTGTACCAAAAAATTTCTGAGTTAAATCAGCTAATTCGGCACGAGATGAAACAAATGGCATAAAACAAATACCATTAGGTTTCTTTAATTTAACATTTCGTTCTAAATAAGAATCATTCTTATCTAAAATTCTAAATATTCTAAAGGATTTATTTGCTGATGTAAGAATATTATTATTCATACAAATATCCTCCATTATTTATTATTAAAGAGTTATATTAAAATGTCAATATATATTTATAAATATTTAAAAATGTAATTAACAAAAAACTAAAATATATATTATTATTAGATTCAATTCATTGCGCAATGGATCGAATAAAAAATATTTAAATGGGAGGCCATTTATGGCAAATGAAGAAATTGTTGTAAACAACAATGACGAGATGGAAACTTCAGGGATGCTCGTTCCTAAGTTTATCAAACCAGAAGCAGGTAAGAAAAACAAGAAACCTGCTTATAAGTCTGATATTGGACTTATGGTATCATTCAATCCTGCAAAGGCATTGAAGATACGTATTCCGGCATTTTGCTGGGACGATGAGAAGCAATATGGTGCAAATACACCATTACGCTATCTCAACGCAAACCTTCTTGAAAAGGTTAAAGAACTAAACGATTCCGATGATGAAATTGTCATTGACGATTTCTATGGAATTCGTAACCCTGCTACTAATGAAATGGTAGCACTCGAAACAGGTGTTAGTCCTGTTGCAAAGTCACCTATTGTTTTCGAAGCAATAGATTACTTTATGAACGACAGTGAGCGCGGTATGAATTGTGATGCAAGTCCAATTTATCGTGCGAACCTGCACATTAACAAGGAAAAATTCCAGAAGAAAGATAAAGAAGAACTTGTTCCTCTTAATCTTGGCGAATTCTATGGCGTGATCACATTTGAACCTGGTTACAAAGTTCATCTGCGATATGATTGGAATACACCAAATGGTATTCCAGGCGGAGTTCGTTCAAAACATAATCCAAGAAAAATCGATTGTAAGAAAATGCCTAATGCAACAGGCTTCTATCTTCCAGTTGATTTTAAGGATTATTTCGTTTGTATCGCTTTTAATAAGCGTGCAGATGGAACTTGGGAACTTTATACTACCCAGGGAAAACCAGATGGTTCTTTCCAGCGTTCTTTCATGGAATCAAAAGAAGGCGATTTGATCGATGCTCTTAAGAAGCATCCAATCAAATTCTTCGAAATCTATGGTCAGAAGACTGGTGTTCAGGAAGAACTTGAAAATCTTTTGGTTGCCACAGATGAAGTAATCAAAACTTCTATCGAAGGCGGTGAATACAAAGATTCTGATTTCATTTCAGTTTTCGATGAAAATAAACCATCTTCAAAGAAAGCTGGAAAAAAGAAATCTAAGAAAGCTGCTGCTTCTGATTCAGACGAAGAAACTGCACCAATTGGCGAAATAATTGGCATAGGAACACTTTCAGATGAAGAAGAAGTTGATGAAACGCCAAATGAAGATACTCCACTGGACGTAGATTCATCAGAAGAAGAATTTAATTAATCTTCAAAAAATAAAGGTCTGGGGTATTTTACCCCAGACCTTGTTTTTATTTTTTACAATTCTATATTTTCAATATTATAATCAATTATATTATGTAAATTATTTTTATTGTTTATTTTGATCTTTTGATATACATCACCATTAAACAATTTCATTTTTTTATTTTCATTATTAGAAAATGAAATAAATCTGGTGACAAAATTTATTTTTTCAAATTCTATATTATTATCGATATAACCATTTTTATTCTTTGAATAAATTAATAAATAAATTATATTTTTTTCAATTTTATTATTAATAAAATCTTGTAAAATAAATGGTAATGTCGTTGAAAATATTATATTCATATTAGAATCTAAACAAATATATTCATCATCACCATCAACAATATCTTCATTTACATTTTTAATATTTATATATTTTGCATCAATTTTATATATTTTATTATATTTAATTTTTTCATTTAATGAAATAAAATTATATATTTCTTCATTTGGATCAATATTTATATTAATATGATCTAATGAAAATGCTTCATTTATATTAACTTTATTTTTTGAATAAATTTTTATTGAATTAATTTCATTTCTATAATCAAATATTCTATATTTTTCTTTTATCGATTTTGTTAATGATTTCATATGTGTAATTTTATTATTAATAGATAAATATATATCACCACTATATTCAAAATCCATTGTAAATAATTTTATATTATCATATTTATATATATAATAATCTTTATATATATTATCTAATGAATTTAATTCATAATTACTATTATTAGTAAATTTATCATAATTAGTAATTAATGTATCATCAATAGATATTTCATCTATACATGAATAATGATTATTTTTATCATTTATATCGCCACATAATACCCATGTAAATTCATGTTCGCCTTGTTCTACATTAATACTTATAGATGACCAAATATTAAAATTATTACTATCATTATAATATTGATCATAATAATTACCATCTATAAAAAGATATATATAATTGTAACATTTATTGGAAGAATTATAAATATAATTTTTATAAGTTCTATATCTAAAACTCATTTTACTACAGGTTTCAGTAAGAGAGACTATTTTAATACCGATTGTATCATTATAGAATAATGTAGATTCTATAGCTGGATTATATTTATGAATTTCATTTATTAATTCATGATTACTAATATTAGTAAATTTATCATAATTAGTAATTATTACACCATCAATAGCTATTTCATCTATACATGAATAATAAAAATCATATGGTTTATTCCTATTATTACATAATATCCAAGTAAATTCATGTTCACCTTGTTCTACAGTAATATCACCAGAAGAATTCCAATAATCACTATTACCATTATAAAGTTCATAATATTTATCATAATATTTACCGTCTATATAAAGATATATATAATTAAGACTTCCTTCTCTATAACTTTTATATCTAAAACTCATTTTACTACAAGTTTCAGTAAGTGAGACTATTTTAATACCAATTTTATCATTATAAAATGGTGTAGATTCTATAGATAAATCATATTTATAAAATTCATTTATTAATTCATAATTACTATTATTAGTAAAATTATTATAATCAGTGATTATTACACCATCAATAGCTATTTCATCTATACATGAATAATTACTACCATTAGTACGTAATACCCAAGTAAATTCGTGTCTACCTTGTTTTACAGCAATATCACCAGAAGATGACCATTGTTCATTATAAATATAAGTATAAGTTTTATAATATTTACCATCTATATAAAGATATATATCATTATTATTTGATGATGGGGCTCTATATCTAAAACTCATTTTACTACAAGTTTTAGTAAGCGAGACTTTTTTAATACCGATTGTATCAATATAAAACGGTGTAGATTCTGTAGATAAATCATATTTATAAATAGAATTATTATTTAATTCATAATTACTATTATTACTAAATTTACTATAATCAGTAATCATTACGTCATCGATAGCTATTTCATCTATACATGAATAATAACCAGAATCACTATATAATACCCAAGTAAATTCGTGTCTACCTTGTTTTACAGTAATACTAGTAGACGTCCAAACGTTATTATTACTTCTATAACTTCCATAATATTTACCATCTATATAAAGATATATACAACTTTCATAATTATAATTTCGATTATTTTTATATCTAAAACTCATTTTACTACAGGTTTCAGTAAGAGAGACTATTTTAATACCTTCCATTGAATTATAGAATGGTGTAGAAACTGTAGATGAATCATATTTATATTTATAATTATTATTTAATTCATTATTATTGGTATTACTAAATTTATCATAATTAGTAATTATTACGTCATCAATAGTAATTTCATCTATACATGAATAATAAGTGGATTTACTATTATATAATACCCATGTAAATTCATGTCTACCTTCTTGTTCTACAGTAATATCTCTAGAATACCATTCATTATCATCATTATTACTATAACTTCCATAATATTTACCATCTATATAAAGATATACATAATTATTATTACTATAATTTTTATATTTAAAACTCATTTTACTACAAGTTTCAGTAAGTGAGACTATTTTAACACCAATTTTATCGATATAGAATGGTGTAGATTTTACAGTTGGTCTATATTTATAAAATTCATTCATTAATTCGTAATTAATATTATTAGTAAATTTATTGTAATCAATAATTATTGCGCCATCGATAGCGATTTCATCTATACATGTAAAATAACTACTTTCATTATTTAATATCCAAGTAAATTCATGTCTACCTTGTTCTACAGTAATAACACTAGAAGAATGCCAATCATTATTATTATAATTTCTACCAAAATTACATATTTTTCCATCTATATAAAAATATATATAACTATAATTACGTCTAGCTTTATATCTAAAACTTATTTTATTACAAGTTTCAATAAGTGAGACAATTTTAATATTAGATGTAGCATTATAGAATGGTGTAGAATCTATAGAAGGATTATATTTATAATAAGAGTTATTATTATTTGGTATAGAAGCTAATGGTAATTCATAATTAATATTATTATTAAATTTACCATAATTAGTAATCATTACATTATCAATAGCGATTTCATCTATACATGTAAAATAACTACTTTCATTATTTAATATCCAAGTAAATTTATGTTCACCTTGTTGTACATTAATATTATCAGAAGAATACCAAATATTATTATTAGAACCGGTATATTTTCCTTTATATTCACCGTCTATATAAAAAAATATTTTATTAGAAGTAATTTCAGTTTTATACATAAAACTTATTTTACTACAAGTTTCAGTAAGTGTGACTATTTTAATACCATCAGCTGAATTATAGAATGGTGTAGATTCTATAGATGGATTATATTTATAATCATTATTTACTTTATTATTTATTAATTCGTAATTACTATTATTAGTAAATTTACTGTAATCAGTAATTATTTCATTATCAATAGTAATTTCATCTATACATGTATAAGAAAAATGGTATCTATCATACAATATCCATGTAAATTCATGTTCACCTTGTTCTACGAGAATATCACCAGAAGATGACCAATTACTATCACTTATATATTTATCATAATATTCACCATCTATGTAAAGATATATAGCATTATCATAATTATAATTTCTATAATAATTTTTATATCTAAAACTTATTTTACTACATGTTTCAGTAAGTGAGACTATTTTAATACCGTATGTATCATTATAGAATGGTGTAGATTCTGTAGATGGATTATATTTATAGTTAAAAAGATTCAAATCATAATTACTAATATTAGTAAATTTATCATAATTAGTAATTAATGTATCATCAATAGTAATTTCATCTATACATGAATAATAATCAGTGTAGTCATTATATAATACCCATGTAAATTCATGTTCACCTTGTTCTACAGTAATATCTCTAGAATACCAATTATTACTACAATATGTACCTTTACGTTCACCATCTATGTAAAGATATATAGCATTATCATAAGAATAATTACTATAATTTTTATATTTAAAACTCATTTTACTACAAGTTTCAGTAAGTGAAACTATTTTAATACCAATTTTATCATTATAAAATGGTGTAGATTCTATGCTTGGATCATTTTTATAAATATCATTTACTTTATTATTTATTAATTCATAATTACTATTATTACTAAATTTACTATAATCAGTGATTATTGTATCATCAATAGCGATTTCATCTATATATGCATAATAAAAATAATTTTGATCAATATATCCATCACTATATAATACCCAAGTAAATTCGTGTCTACCTTGTTCTACAGCAATATCGCCAGAAGAATACCAAGAATCATTAGAAGAATATTCATTATAATATTCACCATCTATATAAAGATATATAGTATTATTATAAGAAGCATCTCTATCAGTTCTATATTTAAAACTCATTTTACTACAAGTTTCAGTAAGTGAAACTATTTTAATACCGTTAGATGCAGCACTATAAAAAGGTGTAGATTCTATGGTTGGATCATATTTATAAATATCATCTACTTTATTATTTATTAATTCACAATTACTATTGTTAGTAAATTTACTGTAATTAGTGATTATTTCATCATCAATAGCGATTTCATCTATACATGAATAATAAATATTATCTACACTATATAATACCCAAGTAAATTCATGTTTATCTTGTTCTACAGCAATACTAGTAGATGACCAAATATCATTAGAATTATATTTATTATAATATTTGCCATCTATGTAAAGATATATACAATTATAAAAAATATTATCGTTACCATGACTTTTATATTTAAAACTCATTTTACTACAAGTTTCAGTAATAGAAACTATTTTAATACCATTTTTATCATTATAAAATGGTGTGGATTCTATAGATGGATTATATTTATAATTATCGTATTCAATTTTATTTATTAATTCATTATTATTAGTATTACTAAATTTACTGTAATCGGTGATTATTGCATCATCAATAGCGATTTCATCTATACATATAAATTTAGTTGTATATTTTGTTACTTCATGGTATTCAAATATATGGTCAACAGGATCATTAGTATCAAAAACAGAAAATACCCAAGTAAATTCATGTCTACCTTGTTCTACAGCAATATCTATAGAATTCCATTCTAATTCTGATATAGAATTATAATAAGGTATACCATAATATTTATCATAATATTTACCATCTATATAAAGATACATCATAGATTGAAAACCTTGGTATCTAAAACTTATTTTACTACAAGTTTCAGTAAGTGAGACTATTTTAACACCAATTTTATCATGATAGAATGATACAGATTTATAATTATTATATACTGTATAATTTTTGTTATTTAAAAAAACTTTATTTTTTCTATCATAAGTATCGATATTTATCATTTTATTATTAAATTTATTATAATCAGTAATTATTTCATCGTCAATAGTAATTTCATCTATACATGTATGATAATTTTCACTACTATAATTTGTATTACATAATACCCAAATAAATTCGTGTCTACCTTGTTCTACAGTAATATCACCAGAAGAATTCCAATTACTACTATCACCATTATTAGCATATTTATTATAATATTCACCATCTATATAAAGATATATATTATTTTCAGTATAAGAATAACTATTATAAGTTTTATATCTAAAACTCATTTTACTACAAGTTTCGGTAAGAGAAACTATTTTAACACCATTCATCAAATTATAGAATGGTGTAGATTCTCTAGATGAATTATATTTATAATTTACGTTATTATTTATTAATTCATAATTACTATTATTAGTAAATTTATTATAATTAGTAATTATTTCATCGTCAATAGAAATTTCATCTATACATATACATGAATAATTAGTATTATTATCATATTCATAAAAATAATTATACAACACCCAAGTAAATTCGTGTCTACCTTGTTCTAAAGTAATATCAGATATCTTAGCCCATAAACTGTTATAATAACAACCATGATATTCGCCATCTATGTAAAGATAGACATAAGTATAATTAGTATATCCTGAAGTAGATATAGTTTTATATTTAAAACTCATTTTACTACAAGTTTCAGTAAGTGAGACTATTTTAATACCAAGTTTATCGTTATAAAATGGTGTAGATTCTATAGATGAATCTGATTTATAAATCGAATTATTATCCGGTATAGATCCTAAAGGTATATTATGATTATAATTTTTAAATTTACTATATTCGATAACCATTAAATCATTTATTTTAATTTCATCTATACATGAATAATAACCAGATTCACTATATAATACCCATGTAAATTCATGTTCACCTCGAACTACATTAATACTAACAGTTTTAGAAGAATTATATCCTGTAATATATTTATCGTAACATTCACCATCTATGTAAAGATATATACAATTATATTGATATGAACTATATTTAGTTTTATATCTAAAACTTATTTTACTACAAGTTTCAGTGAGTGAGACTATTTTAAAACCAACTTTATCATTATAAAAAAAGATATTATTATTATTCTTAAAATCATTAATTTCATGCTCTTCTTTAATAATATCCGTATTCAAACTAATAATCAAATTATTATTATCGTCTTCAATACTCATCGAATCATTGTTAGTAATCTTATAAATTAAATTATCATATATTTTATTTCTGTTTATATTTTTTACTTTTTTTAAAATATATTGAAAATTATTATTTTCATCAGAAATTACTTCTTCCTCATTTTCATAATCAATATATTTTTCTTTTATTTTTTGTTTTATGAATCTATTGATATTTTTAAATTTATAAAGATTATATTTTTCAGTAATATAATTTCTAATTTTAGCTTTTTTCTGGTCTATATCAAATTTATCATTATGAAAAATTTCATCAATATATCCCATAAGCCATTCAATATTATCATTAATATTCTTTTCGGCTGTCTTAAATTGATTTAATTCTTCTTCTGTAATTGATTCGGCATCTTCTATATTTAAATCCAAATCACTCAAAAGACTTTCTATAAATGCATATTTTGCCTCATATTCATCTTCTGATATATATTTTTTCTTCTTAATTAATTCAGAAGTCTTTCTATCAGAAAGAAGATTATTAGGTCTAATATATTTAGTAGACATTCTCTGCCTCCTCATTAACATATTTATTTTAACATATAAAAAAATGTTTTGGGGTTAAAATGCAATAAACAGTATAAATAAAAGAACCCGGAAATAAATCCGGGTTCTTTATTTTTTATTTTTTTATAAGTTTATTTATTTCATTTAAGCATTTTAATTTATTACACATTACATACATTTTATAAAGTTTTGTAGAATCTGTATTACTTATATGAAGTATTTCACCATCCCAGAAAATATCTCGTCGGTCCACAGGAGTATTATTATCATTATCATAAAAATGAATTCTGAAGTAATCTTCAAAATTATCTTTTGTTAATGTTTTCATGAATGCTCCATATTTATCTAATTTATCAGAATACTTACTTGTAGCTATCCAATCTGGCAAATCTATAACATCACTAGGACTCTCCATACTTATATCACTTTCAGTATATAAGATTTGGAATTCATCTGCTTCCATATCAAATTGTACAGCTTTAGGTAATGATTCCGGTCGTTTGTAATATTTCATAAAACCAGTAGGATTAAAATCTCTAAAGTAATCTATATTACCAGAAGATTTTAAAACTTCTGTTACAGAATTACCTGCTACTACATCTGGCATTACTAATAAATAAGAAATAGGTTTTTCAAATTCAAGGAAACCATCAAATGTAACTGTATATTTTCCAAATATAGAACCTATCTTTTCGCCATCAGTTTTTTCCGGTCTAGTAGTTACTTCATAATACATCTGTCTATAAATCTGTTTATATAGAAAATAATTATCTTTTGGATTATTACTTCTATTATATTGACTTATTCCATTACATGATGAATATTTATTTAATGTATTATAAAAATCTTTTCCAATAGCATCATATTCTTTTTCTCGTTCTTTTTCAGATTCAATATTAGGAATTTCCATTAATTCTTGATAATATAATACTTTATAAATAGTATTAATAAGATCATTTGGTAAAATGAAACTAGCGCTAATGAATTCCAAAAAAGAACCATATTGCATTTTAAAAGTATTTTCAATCATATTTAAAGTATTTTCTTGGTCTCCTAAAGATTCTACTTCAACTATAACTTGAAAAGTTGTTCGAATTCTTTTATGAGACATATAAATACTTATATTATTTGGATCTTTATATATTGGTATATACCCATTTAATTCAGGATGAACACCTTGAACTAACGGATATGTAAATGGAGATTCTGCTCCACCAGCAGCATCTTCTTGATTGGCATTAGTATTATTAAAAATAACTGTCAATCTAGGTTTTTTCTGTTGTGTATATTTAGAATCTGTTGAATTTTTTAAAATATTTACTTTTGTATTTACATATCCAGTCTTTATATTTTGTTTATCATCGAAATGCCAACTGTTTATAAAACCTTTTGGAAATCTATTCAATATCATATTTCCAAAATTTTGTTCTAATTCTACAATACCAGAAGAAATTCCAATTGCAGGCCATACACCTATTCTTTGTTCTTGCATGATATTCTCCTATTTTCTATATATAATAAAGTTTTTAGTAATAAACTATATTTTTAATGGAATATTATAATTTGAATATAAGAAATAATAAAAATAAAAAAATCTTATATTCAAGGAGTTAATATTATGAAAAAATTTTTATTATCTTTATTTATTGTTACCATGTTTATGACATCATGTACAATGCTGCTTACACCAGCAACAGATTTATCTGAGCATGATGAAACATTAATTAATTCAGTTTTTGATTCTGAAAGTGATAGTATTAAAAGAAAATTAAATTCTCTTATTGATACTGAGACGAACTCGAATTCAATGTGTGGCTATACATACACATATGATAATATAGCCTACAATATTGAATTATATACAAATAATCTGGAATTATTTGTTGAGCTGAAGGAAGAAAAAACTATAGAGAAATTTCATATAGATTATGAAACTATTCGTGATATAACACTTATTCACGAATGTTGTCATATCTTAAATTTCTCAAATGGACATGGTAGTGAATGGAAATCTGCTTATTCTAAATATCTTAAAATATATTTAGAAAATCGAGGATTTTATTCAAAAGGAATATTTGAATATTACATGATGTAAATTCGATATTCAAAAAGAAAGGGTTTATATATTTAGATCCTTTCTTTTTTGTTTTTTCGTATTAATTAAAATAATTTAATATATATTATTTATTGTAAACAAAATTTTAGGAGGCATAAAAAATGTGTGAAACTGCGGTGGGAGGTGTTGCAACAAAACGTCGTCGTATTGTTGTAAGAACTAGAAAACCTTCATCATCAACAATCTTAAAGGAATATTTTGCAAAATTTGGAAGCGAAATTTCTGGAATGTTTTCAGATCCAGAATTCGTTGTGGATCTACAAAATATTAAGAACGTGAGACGATCAAAATCGTTTCCTGTTGATGGTTCATCAATGAGATTCGAATATGATGTTGATCTTGATGATTATATGATTAGAAATATCAATAATCTTGAAAATCAAATTAAATTCGAGAAGTTGGGTCTTTGGATAGTTTATGAGAAATCATCTAATATACTTAGAGTCACAATCATTGGTTAAAAAAAATATAAGACGGGTATTTCTACCCGCCTTTATTTTTTATGCTGCTTTATTACCAAGAATATCTTCAATTAAATTATCAACATCTTTCTGCTCTAATTTAATTATATTATTCTTTTTTGTTTTTTCTTTTTTACCATCACGAATAACTCTACTACCTCTATCACCTATAGGTTTATCGAATTCTTTCTTAACGCTCTCATTTATTTCTTTAACTTCTTTATCTGCTACTGGCATAATTGCAGGTTTAGAATTTACATGATCAGTTAATAAGTCATCTTCTATATAGAATCCATTTACTAATTCTTGTACAAAATAACTTACATCAGTTCTTCTATATCTACATTTACCTCGTTTAGCAGTTAAGTAAAGTTTATTATCATAAATAGAACGTTCAGTACCTATATATGCCGAGAAGTCTGCAGGTTTTTCAATAGCATAAGATTCACCAATATATGCACTACTTCCAATTTGTTCAATAATATTACTCTGTCCTTTTTGTCTTAAATCAGACATAGTTGCTTCAGCTGCACGGTTCATCTGCTGAGCTGTAATTACAGGTATATCTTCAGATACACTCATTACATGCATAGCATTTGAAATATATCCAAGTTTCAATCTATTTTCAAGTCTTATATCTTCATCTTCTGCTCGAATTAATTCAAGATAGTCTGCAATTAATGCAATTACTTTATATCCATTTTCTTCAAGAGAATGAATTTGACGTCTCATATCTGAAACTCTAATTGTATTAGCTTCAGCATATACAGATGCTACATTTATCATAGAACCTGTACTATTATAACACTTTTCAAATAATACTTTAGCTTCTTCTTTACTTCCAACATCTTTCAACTGAGTTCCGGTTTCCATATAGAACTCACGCTGCATATTTTCAGTCTTAGTATTTTCAAAACTATAAAATAAAATAGTAGGAATTTTACCAGTTTCATTAAATATTTTTTGATAATTTTCCCAATTATATTTTCTTATCCATTTACAACAGTATTGCAAAATACCAGATTTGAATGAGTTAATAGAAGCATAGAAAATATAATAACAACCTGTTTTAAAACCGCCTTCTTCAGAAAGGAAAGTATTAAACATTTTCAATCCTGTTTTTAATGTATATTTCGGATTTTTAACTTCATCATAAGTTTCCATCAAAATATCCATATATTCATCATCAACAGAATTTACTATATTATTATTAATAACTGAATCTGTTTTTCTAAATTCATCCTGAACAGAATCCAAAGTATTTCTAAATTTATTAATAGAAGTTTCAAGATTATTAGGATTTCCAGAAGTTATTTCTGTTAATGCTTCAAGCATTTTATCCTTTATTAACATAATTCCTGAATATTTCAACTCAGTTTCAATTGTTTTATTTACAAATGTAATTTCTGTAGGTTGCTTTAATGAAGCGCCCAATTTAATAATAGGAATAATTAAATCTTTTTTCTGTTTTTCATAATTATTAGATATAATTACTTCTACCTCATTTAATAATTCTTCTGAATTATATTCAGGAACCGACTGTCTATATTTAACTGCAATTTGAATTGCTTGTAATAAACTATACACATTTGGATCTTTTGTATAGAAGTTAATATCAATAACTTCTAACAAATATTCCACATTACTAAGTAATTTTTTAGATAGTATTGTGTTTGCGCTTAAAGTTTTAAGCACCGATGTTAAAAATCGCTCATTAATAATACTTAACTTTAATAAGGCTTTTTTGCTTCTTTCCATATTAAGTACTCCATATTTTATTTGTTCAGTTGATAATATATAAGTAAACAATTCGTATATTTTTTTAAAACGTTATATTATATATATTTATATAGGGAGGAATTTTCATATGAATGCTAATGATCTCTCTGTTTTATTTACATTTCAGGACTTTAATGGTCAGACTATGTTAGATAAAAGAGAAAAAGAGAATTTGGTAAATATGTATGAAAAACGAATTAATGAATTTCTAAACACTTGGTTTATTTTTAGTTGTAATTGCCTTGCATGTGCAAAATACAAAGCAAAGAATAATGTAAATCTAATTGTAGGAAGTCAAAGTGTAACGTCAAAATTATTTAACCAAATTTTTGGTGATAAATATTTCAATAATATACTTCAGTATATTATTCCACGTTTATTAAGATTCCGACACATTATTAAATGTGAAAGTAATCCTTCGATCGATTTGGCATATAAGAATTGTATTGAAGATGGAAAAATAATTTTACCTAAAGTACTTTCTAAAACCGATGATTCAGTAGTTCAGCATACATATAAAAAGATTTATAATTATTATAATAGAATTATTAATGCGAATACAAATGATCTTTTAAATGAATTTGATACTGTAGTAAAAAATACATGTGAACAGTATTTAGATTTAAATTCATTTAAACCTGGTGTTTTCCCATTTATTGAGGAAAATACTTTCTATAATAATTCATATCAGGATATAAAAGAAAAAGCTTTGGTTATTTTCTTTGAAATAATCTGTAGATTTATCGAAATGATTGATATTGATGTATATTCAAACAATACACCAATGCCACAATATATAGATGGTTTCTTTAAGATTCAAAAAGCTTTTGTATCTAATAATATATTATATATCTTTTTACAAGATTCTAAGAATGTATTATTGTATGATTTTACTAATTCTCTTTCTACAGAAGAATATGAAAACGAAAATGTAAAATATACTTTAGTAGATAATGTACGTCATATTTATATGATGTCTTTAAAATCTAAAGTAGCTAATATGATATATACACAAGATAATATTATTTTATTCTTAGCAGATGGTGCTAGAATTATTAATGGATCAAATAATAATCATAAAATATCAAAAGATGATATTAATCAATATGTTCATTTTACTGACTTCAAATATACTTCAAATAATATTTCCAATGTAAAAATATATGATAAGCATATTTATATAATAGATAATAAAGGAATAATTAAGATCTTCGGAGATCCTCAAGAAAATAATCCATTATTTGAAGATGCTGTTCATGTATCAGGAAATGAATATAGAAATTCATCACATAAAGATTCTATTAACTTCTCATTATCAGAAAATGAAACAAATATAATTTATTTATCTGAAAATTCTATTGGTGATTTCTTCGCATTCGATGATTATAAAATAGAAATTGAACCTAATAGAAAAGTTATTACATTGATTAGAGAAGGAAGTGAGAATCTTACTTTTGATATAAGTACCACAGATAATGCAAATAGATCTATTTCTAATATAATTAGATTAGCAGATAATGCTATTATATTAGAATATAAGAATGATGATGCAGAAGAATATTCTTATTTTATTTTAGGAAACACAAATACAGATAATAGACTTGGATATAGATCTACTTCATTCGAATCAAAAGAAGAAGAATTATCTGAGTTACATGAAATAAGTGAATATATTCAAAAGAATTCTAATGATGAATACGATAGTTCTATTAAGATTAAAGAAGTTGAAACGTTTGTTAATAGAACTTTAATTTTAATGGAAAATGGTTTAGTATTTGGAGCAGGAAAAAATGATGGTTATTTTGTAGCTCTTTCTAACAATTCAGAAAATAATATTGATAATATAGAAGAATTGGATGAATTCACATTATTAAATACAACTACAAAAGATGTAAAGTTTACAGGTATTGCTGCTACAAAGAATACTCCAAAATCATTAGTATTACTTTATAATGATCTTTATGGATATGGATTTGGTTCTTATTTCTTCTTAGGTATGAAGAATGGTGGATCTTTCAGAAATTCAAATGATGAAGTAATTAACAGATTTGATGATAATTCAATTGATAAAAAATCAAGTCCTACATTCTATTCTTATTTCTGTACAAAAAATTGTCTGTTCTATATAAATCCTATTTTTGATCTTGTATCCCATTATTATATTGCAAGACCAAGATTGGAAAATAAATCTATAGCTCATGTAATATTCTCATTATTATATTTAAAAGATATGAGTATTACTTACAATGAAGATGCTTATATTCACATAGTAAATAATCTTACTATATTGAGTGAAGAATCTAATGTAGTATTTGCTAATATCAATTATCATATTTATAATAATATTCAGAATTATTTAATGCACGATGCTATGCTTTTAATGTATTCAAATGATGAGGAGAAATATAATTCAGTTTCTAAATTTATTAACTTAATTGGATTAATGAGCGAAAACTTCTCAGCAATGAAAAATAAAAAATGCAAAATCAATGATATGCCATTTGATGATTTTATACGAAGTATAAATGATATTAATAGGAAATCTGATTTTGGTTCGGAGGATTCAAATGGAGGAATTAGATACAACCCGTTCAGAGCAAGATAATAAAGCTCAGGTAGTTGTAATTAAAAAGGACCCGAATGAAGTTCATGGACAATCTGGTTTGTACATGTTCATCTTTTACATGGTATCATTATTAGTCTTAGGATCTATGGTATTCCATTATTTATCACTTAGAGGTTTCTTTATTGATACTTTACTTGGTGATAAAGAAGTTCCTACACAACTTATTATGGATATCAATAATGCTATACCATACGGTAATCTGGTTCTTTCTTTAATTATTTATTGTTTGGGTACTTTCGGATTTGAAGGTACGAGGTCTGTGATTATGTCTTTTGATTTATCTAAGATAAGTGAAAAAGCAAAGAATATGCCTAAATATAAAAGAAATAGACTTGTTCAAATGCTTATTACATTTATCATTTTAACAGTAATTGCTATGATATTTCAAATGACATGTATTAATCATGGAATTACAAAAGCTGACTTTCAACTTTCTTATTTAACTACCGGAATTGGTACATTTATGGCATTATTAGCTTATACTGATTTCGCTCCTAAGTTAAGCAAACAAATCAGTTCTTTTGTTACAGATATTGGCGGAACAAAATCTGATAAGGGAAAGAAGAAGTCTAACGATGGAGATGAAGAAGAAGAAAAACTCAACATCGACAATAAAAACTAAACAAAAAACAAGGTGGGCCCCTTACGGGCCCATCTTTTTTGTCGGCTATGTCGCCAGACGAGACCTTGTTTTTCTTTTTATGTAAAAATACTTATCTATTTCTAAGTTAATTTTAATCTATATGTTTTATAATAATTGTCTTATAATAAATTAATGAAATATTTATAGTTGAAATACAATTATACATAAACAAAACTAAAACTATTAAAAATTCAACTATTTATTAAATATTCATTAAAACCGCTGTGTAACTTAACCTTGTCGTCTACTTGCGTCTTACACTAACGAATAGACCAATTGGTATCAAATTCCAAATAAGCCGCCTAACCAGCTACCAAAACTTTTGATACCTTCCCAAATTTTCTTTCCGACCCAACATACTGCTGCTACAGGCAATGCTACAGCCGCGACTGCAACACCAGCAATAACCTTACCAACAGTTTTTACACCATTGACAATTTTCTCTACAACAGGATGAGAGTCTATAAAATCTTTAATTTTATCTTTATATTTTACACATAATACAATGCCAGTTACTATTACAGCACCGGCTACTACAATTGGTGCAACTACTCCAAGAACTGAAGCTGCACTACTTAATCCTACTGTCATAGGTGAAGCATAAGCACTAGTAACACCAGTACCTATAAGCCCACCACTTATAAAACTCTTTTTCACAAATCCAGAACCTAATTTTTCGAATATACTAGTTCTGATCATATTTCTAAAATTATTTCTAAGTATAATTTTATCAGCTAATCTTAATGCAGCTTTTCCACTATCTTCTTTTCCTTTACCTTTAATAATAGCTTCTATAGCTGCACGCCCAATTCCATATGCAAGACCTGTAGTAACCATAGCCGCACATACTTTTGCAACTGCAGTCATATTTTTCTTCGATGTTTCTTTTACTTCACCTACTGCTTCTTCGGTTCTTTTATCAGAAACTTCAACTGCTGCATCCAAATATACATTACTTACATTAGCATCATAATCCTCTAAGAAAATCTCAGCATCACGATGTCTATAAAAGATTGGAATAATTTCTTGATTACGAGAAGCATCTGCAAACTGCAGACTTCCTGATGCAAGTGTACAATTCTCCTCTCTTTCGAATTTATGTAATCTTAATTTACCATTTTCTATAATACCTAATATTATAAAATTTCCTTCTTCTAATTCAGCACTAAAATTATCAATAATTGTCCAGTCTCTAGATTTTCTAATATATCTAATGGCTTCTTCGCGTCTCATATGTCTTAACATCGATACACGACGATTATCGTGACTTGCATAAAACAAATCAAATGGACTAAAATTAATATATCTAATACCAACACCCATAAGATGAAATTCATCCGATAAATATTCAGAGATATATGCTTTAGGACTTCCTGCACGCATTATATCTCTTATAGCTGTTTCTATCGAACTTCTATCATCATATAAAATCAAAAGAAAAGTTACAGATGATTTAATAAGTACCGGGTGACCCTCGGTAGGGATCTCCCGGTATTCACCAATATGCTTTCCATCTAACCCATAGTAATATTTTTCTATAAGCTGTGGACATCCATAAGTCATTTCATTTATTTGAGATTTAATTGCTACATTCATATTATCAACGTAATTCTTAACATTATCAGGAATTGCGCTACCGTCTAATTCTATAGTTATCTCTTCATTTTTATCATCAACTATATTTTCATGCATTTTCATTTTAGACAAACTAACTGTCATAGTACCATCTGGATATATTAACAATAAATCCTTTGTAGTATTATTGATGAAAAATTTGTCTTCTTTTAAACATTTAAACTGATCATAATCCTCATTATTTTTCATGTCATAATCATACATTTTATCCTCCAGTTTATTAGTATTATTATTTTTATAACATTTAAAAGTCTGAGAATTTAATTATAATATTATACTACGCATAAAATAATATATTATCATATTAATAATTTAAAAAATTTAGAAAATTTATATATACATATTATAATATGGAGGAAAATATGAATATAATTACTATTTTTGGATATTGTTTTATATTTGAAATAGCTTTAATTGTTTCGGTGTTGATAGCTGCAATATTCAAAGGATATGCTGATAGAAAGGAAAAAGAAAGAACTTATAAACACATGCTTAAGTATGAAGAAAAATTAAGAAATAAAAAATCAAAAACAAATTTGCAAGAAATAGTATCGAGCGGTAAATTTAAATTTAAACTCGATGGTGATAAGGTAATAACTTTTAATGAAAAAGATGAACAAATAGAAAGTATTTTTAATTCATTATCAAATATTGATAAGAATAAAATTACATTTAAAATTATTGGTTTTAGCATTAAAGCACCAGATGATTCCTCTGTTCCTGTATTGGATGTTCGAAGATCAAAAGAAGATTTTCCTATCCCAGATGTAACAGATCCTGAATCAAAAATTCATATATTATATGGTAAGATGCAGATACCATATATAACAAAGAAAAGAGAAGAAAAAATTACTGAAACGATAATAAAAATTCATATCGATTTTGAATATAAAAGAGTATGTATATATAATGAAGCCGGCAATCTTTTAGATGCTGAAATTATATATCTTGAAACAAAAGAAAGTTCAAAAGAAGAAACTCAGAATGAGGAATTAAAAACAAAAATTGAGTCTTCGCCAGAACTTATAAATGAAATTCTTGAAGGTGCAACAATAGAAGGTTATAAACCAAATGAATCATAAAATTATATATTATAAACTGTAAAGGAGTATAAATAAAAATATGCCACCTATGATTAATCATAAAGGAAAAACAGAAGAAGACTATAAAGATTATTACAAAACTGGTTTTGTAGATTATCAAGAGTTTTCTGATGTAATTATTAAAAGACTTAAAGAATATTCGCTTGCAACATTTGAGCGAGCATTCAATGATGATAGAGATGGATTAAGACCATTAGCAAGACGAGCTCTTTATTCAATGTATGAAATTCATTTGGATAAAGACTTTAAGAAAGTTCAATATGTATCTGGTGTAGAAATGAAATATCATCCATACAATTCAGATACTATTGCTGATGGTATTACACAATTAGGTCAGTGGTTTGTTAAATCTTATCCTTATTTGGATACTCAAGGAAACTTTGGTTCTCTCAAATCAATTAAAGGATATGCTGCACCACGTTATATCGAATGTAAATTAAACAAATTTACAAGAGATTGTATTACAGATGATATAGATGAACATTCAATTCCATATGTATGGAATTATGATAATACATTTATGGAACCTGCTTATCTTCCAACAAAACTTCCACTGACATTAATTCAAGGTGGTGTTGGAATTGGTGAAGGATTTATAAACAATATTCCACCATATAATCTTGGTGATGTAGTAGATTGTTGTATTAAAGTAATTAAGAATAAAAATATTCCACTTAAAGTTTTAATGAAAGGAATTTATCCTGATTTTCCAACAGGTGGAGAGATTATAAATAAATCTGAAATAGATGAATTTCAGTGTATGGAAGCCGCTGAAGTCGAAAGACTTAATAGAGAAGGCAAAAACTTCAATCTTAAATATAGAGCTAAATTAAATATAGATAGGGAAAAGAATATAATTGAAATTGTAGATATGCCATATCGTATCGATTTTGATGCTATATGGGAAAAGATTATTTATGAAGTAAATGAAAAACACAATGTAATCTTAAGCGGAATTATTAACAAAACTGATAATCCAGATCCAAAAAGAAAGAACTTCCATATCTTTAAATTGATATGTAAGAAAGATGCAAATATGTTAGAAATCGTAGATCAATTGTATGCCAAAACACAATTATCTACATCTAATCCTATATCATTTACTTTATATTGTGGTAAATATCTTGAACGAATGAGTTTCAAAGATATTATATTACGTTGGTATAATGTGCAGAATGATGTAATTCGAAGAAAATTTAACTTCCAATTATCAGATGCTCAAAATAGAATTCATGTACTTGAAGGTCTTGTTTTAGTATATGATAAAATGGATGCTGTAATTAGTACTATTAGAAGTAGTGCCGATAAAGATTCATGTATTGCTGCACTTGTAAAGAAATTTGGTTTATCTATGGTTCAGGCTAAAGGTATTAGTGAAATGCAACTTTCATCTTTAACTAGAACTTCTAAACCAGCATTATTATCAAGTATAAAATTATTAAAAGAAAAAATCGATGAACTTGAGACTAAACTTGAAAATATAGATGATGTAATAATCGCAAATCTTCAAATGATGAAGGAAAAATATAATAGACCTAGAAGAACTGATGTATTTGATATTCAGGAGGAGAATTCTACAAAGACTTCAATTAATATTTCTAATGGTACAATTTTGTATTCAAGAGACGCAGTTGGAATTTTTGATAGTTCATCTATTCTTAATAGCAAGACTATTTTAAGTTCTTTAAAAGGTGTAAAAGTAAATGGCAAAAATACAAAAGAAATAATTGGATATCATCCAGTTAAAAAGAATGTAATAGGTACAATTATATTCTCTGAAGATGGAACAGCTAGAAGAACAAAGATGACAGAAATTCCAATTACAAACAATTGGATTACTACAAATCCTGATAATAACTTCATTACAGCTGTAGTTCCAGTTTATGAAGGAGAAGATAATTATATAATTACTATGAATAAAGATTATAAAATCAAAATATTCAATGCAGAAGAAATAAATGCAAAGAAAGTACAAACTGGAAAAATTATTGCAGCAACAATAATTGGAAAAACAGATAAAAATGTACTTATCTATAATGAATATGGCGAATATATTTATATCGATAAATCTGAAATTCCTGAGTTGAGCAGATCATCATCAGGTAATTCAACGTCTTTTGATAAAGGAAATAAAATAAAAATAATACCAATTTCAAAGGACATTGAAGTAGAGAATCTTATTGTAGGTTTCGTTGAAAACAAAGATGACGGAATTTGTACATATACAGCATTCTCAGAAGAATTCTTACATTTAGGTCATAGAACTAATAAGCCAAAAGAATTCTTCAAATTAAAACATTCTAACTTCGTTGGGGTAGGAGTTGTGAATGCTAAAACCAAAAATAATAGTACTGTGTCTTTTATTAGTCCATATAATATAAATACTGTAAATGGTAAGAATATTAAAGAGAAGATGGATTTTAAGAAAATTTCAGTATCACCATTTGGTTTAATTCAAATCCCAAATATGGAGAAATAAAATGACAAAAGATCCTATTACTTCACAAACAATTTCTCGTGATGCAAGAGATTTCGCTAGAAATAGAAAGAAATCTCATTCAGCCATGAATTCAGATCGTGCTGCTGAATCCAATGAATTTTCGGAAAAAGCTCAAAAAAAATTCGACAAAGACGAACGTGGCTCCGAAGAAGTAATTGATATGTTCGAGAAAGGTTCATTCTAAACAAACAGTTAGTGGGTATTTAAATACCCACTAACTTATTTATATGAGGTATAGAGATGAAACTAAAACTTAATTATAATATGCTATCTGATAAAAGATTTATCGATTGTTATAATAATACACTGAGTGTATTTATATTAAAAGTTTTAAAAATATTAATAGATTCCAAAGAATTAGGAGAAGCTCAAGCATTATTTAATATTAAACTTATGAAATTAATATTAAGAGATGCTAAAATTAAATTTTTAAACGATTATCGTTATAATACTATTATAGATGTAGATAATATAGAATTAATAAACAATTATCCAACATCAAAAAAATTATTAAAATTTAATGATGGCGCAAAAGAAATTATAGAAAAAATCTTTAATGAAGTTAAAGATAAAAAATATTTATCTTTTGATTTATTTAGTATAAAAATAAAAGATATAATTCAGATAGAAAACCAAAATTATAGTAATGAAATAATAGATTCATTTTTCAACTATTTAACAGATAAATTCTCTTTTATAACAGATGAAAATTTTGATTTAAATTATAGTAATGAAGTTATAAATTATCAAGATTGGCGTTTAGTACCATCATATAATATTTCTAAATCTATTTTAGGTTCATGTAAATCTATTTTAAGTTCAGATATTATTTTTACTATTAAAATAAAATTCTGCGCAGATGGATGTGATAAACCTATAGATTTAAATATAGACGAATCATATTCATTTGATAATTTAATATCTGAAATAAATAATTATATTAAAACTTATAAACGTAAACAAAGAATTTTAAAAAGAATACAAAAGGATAAAAATAAATATTTAAATTAAGGAGATATAATATGAAAACAATTATTATTCTTATTTGTATTATAGCAATATTATTAATCTGTTTAGGTGTAATGATATTCTATATCAGAAAATTAAAGAATATGGCAGATGCATCAGTTGCAGCATTTGCTAATGCAAAAAAAGCATTAGAAGAATGTTCTGTTATGATAAAGAAAGATTTAGCAAATCAATTAAATATTATAAACAAAGATCTTGAAAAACTTTTTAGTTCTGCAGAAATAAGATTTAATGATAATGCTAAAATTATTACAGATAAATTAGAAAAAGCTGGTTTTAAAGTAGAGGAAAAACAATGAAAAAGATAATACTTATTTTAACAACAATTTTCTTATTAGTATCTTCCGTTTATTCACAGAATAAAACCGATGATAAATTAAGAATTAACGTTCCATCATTTAATGAAGATGGTGAAATTGAAGAAACTACATATGTAGCAGATTTTCCTACTACATATGAAGATGCTAAAAGTGATTTATTATTGTTGATCGAAATTTATGAAGAAGTAACTAAAAATTATAAAGATCAACTCGAAGAAGATAGAAAATATATTACAGAAATTCTCGAAGAATTAAAAATTGCTAAAGAGCATAATAAGACTCTTGAAACTATAGATTCTGCAAATGTTTCAATAGAAACTGAAACAGATAAAACTAAGAAATCTATTAAAGATCAATTTGAATCATTTGGTATTATTGGTGAATATGGTGTAATCGATGATTCTAATGAAATCTCTTTACAGTTAGGTATAAAGCTTTGGAAATTTACATTTGCAGCTGGACCTAATATATCTATTCCTAAATCAAGTGAAAATAAAGTTGATTTTGGATTCAGTTGTTCAATCGGATTCTGGTTTTAAATTTTAATTAAAGATGATAAATATATATTATTTATTAGATAAAATCAATTAAGGAGGCCTTAAAATATGGCAAATGATGAAGAAGAAGATTTCATCGATAGCAAAAAATCAGGAGGAATCAAAATTCTCCCGATCGGTATTGGTCAGGGTGGAAGTAAATTAGCAAAAGCAATCGGAATGAATAACGATTGTAATCGCAAATGCGTTTACATTAACACCTCAACAAGCGACATCGATGGAATGGAACTCTCTGGTAATGAAGTTACCAGAACAATCGTTATCGGAGCAAAAGATGGCGATTACAAAAAGGATGCAAATGGCAATGTAATCAAAGATGCTGCCGGAAATCCTATTCCTATCGAGGATATCGACGGTGCCGGTAAGGACCGAAAAGTATCTTACGAATACTTTAAAATGCATGTAGGCGACTACGTTGCGGACCTCAAAAAGTTCCTTGTCGAGGAACCTTATGATGTTATCTTCCTCTGCTATTCATTAGCAGGTGGTACAGGTTCAGGTATTGGACCAAGATTAACAAAGGTAGTTTCATCACTCAACATTCTTGATGAAATTGAAAACAGAACAGGCAAACGTCCATTGGTATTTGGTGTTCCAGAACTTCCAGAACTCAATTCTTCAAAAGAAGGATCTTTGAGCTATGAGAATACATTGGAAGCACTCAAAGAAATTGATGAGATTGTTAATGCTGGATTTGGTCGTTTCATCTTTGTTAATAACAATTACATGAAATCTCGTTACAATGAACATTCAAAGCAGCTTTCAAATGTCAATGTGGCAGCAGCTACAATGATTAAACGTTACTTCTCTGAATACGGAATTTCAAGAGTAGCTACACTTGACCGCTCAGATCGTTTCAATGCGATGAAAGTTATGGGTATTCACTCATTTATGTCTTTCAATCCAGATGGAGCAAGAATCGAATCACCGTTCATCATCCCTGATGGCGAACGCGTAAAGAGATGCTGTTACGAAGTTCCTGAAAATGCAGAACAGATTGTTTCAAATGTTATCGCAGGTACAGGTTGTGCTTATGATGATGTGGTACATGGTTTCTATGATACAGAAACTCTGTCTCCAATCATTGCTTATCATGGTTTCCGCAATGTTTCAAAGATTGCAGAACAGTATGATAAACGCTTGAAACAGTTGCACGAAAATCAGTCAAGAATCGAAGCAGATAATATTTACTCTGCCACTGGTCTTGATGATGTTGCAAATGAGCGCAAACGCCGCGAAACTGAATATGGAGCATCCGGTGCTTCTGGAAATGCAGAAGATCTGTTCTAAATTCATGTAATTAAAAGAGAGTACACCATTTGGTGTACTCTCTTTATTTTTTATTTTTCAACTTCCATATATTTCATTGGATCCATTTTATCTGCATCTACAGAAACATCATGCATTGCTTTCAATGCTTTATTCATCAAAGTACTACTTAAACGTGTACTTGCATTACCAATATTTTCAAGTCCAAGTTCATAAAAATAATCACCAGCACAGATGTTACAATAATCTGGATCTTGACAGAAAAGTGGTGTTCTCATTTTTACAACTTTACCTTCATATTGTGAAATATTATCTTTTGTTAATTTAACTAATTTACCAGTCTTTTCATCTAAAATATATCTAAGATAATTTTTTGATAAATTTTTTCCAGTAATTAATTTTTCAATATATCGTTTAGATCCACAGTCATGACCTTTTTCTGGATTTAATTTCACAGATTGGAAAGCAGCAAAAATTTGTTTTGTTTTAGCACCACCATCCTGAGTTGCAACGGCGCGGTTATATGCAGCATCGATTTGAATATTTGCAAATGTAGGAACCATATTATTATCAATTCCTTCCATAAATGAACTATCTGCAATTTTATAACCACCAGTAATAGGATCATAGACTGGACCCATAGATACTGTACAGTTTTTATACATATTACCAAACTTAGGTTTACCACCACGTGAATAAATAGGCCAAGCCTGATTATTCTTTAATGAATTTTTTGCAATTTCCAATAAAGGTTTTTCAACCATAATTACATATGAAGAAACAGGATCTGCACCTTCTGCAACAGCTTCTTTCCACTTCTTTAAAAGAATAGGTTTATTTTTTGCTACTTCAGGATTTACTTTAGCAAATTCAAAAGATTGACCTGGAGTCCAAAGTGTTCCTTTATACATAAGCCAATTAAATCTAGTTTGGAATTCTGCAAATTCTTCACCAGATACTTTATTTTCAATCATCATATCTACAATTTTTTGTGTTAATGCTTCAACGTTACCAGGTGTTAATCCATCTTCCGGATTATAATATTCTAATCTATCTTTAAAAATAGGATTCAAACAAAAAAGATTAAAAATATAAAAACCAATAGACGTTTGAATAGTTTTAAAAACATTTTCTAATGTGCCTTTCGGCAACATGAATTCATCAGTTGTAAAGAAAATAGGAGGATAAACTTTCTTAATCTTTTTATTCTCCATTTCTATTTTATGTCCAAAATATTCATTTAATTTTTTATATGTAATATCTTCATCAGTTTTAAATGTATCTAAAAAATATTGTATATATTTTTCATCAGTTAATAAAACGAAACCTGCAGGGTTATGCATAATATTATCTCCTATTATATATATTAATAAGTTCAATATATTTTAGTAATAAAGTATATTTTATCTGAAAATAAATAGGCGGAGTCATAAAGACTCCGTCCGTTTATTTTTTATGCAAATACTGAATAAGTAACTTTGCGGCGTGATCCATCTGTTGACAAGAATACAGGTTCATGAACAAGTTTTGCAAATAAAGTAGCATCATAGAGTTCTTTAACATTTGCAACGCTTGTATCTGCAGAAGGTCCATCATATCCAGAGATAAGACCAAGTTCTGTAAGTCTTGCACCAGTAAGAGAATCAGAGTGTGTCAAACGATAGAATTCCTTAAATTCAGTAGCGGTTATTTCAAGATCAAATGTAATGTATACTTCAGAAGTATGACCATTCATTGTATGACCTTCGCCATTACCAATATAAGGATTTGAATCTTCAACGTTTGGATGATAATCTGCGCCAGATTTCTGTGAATTGATACGACCTGGATCAAATACTTTTGCATAATATGCATAGTATCTGTTTCCGTCAATTTCAATTGTCTTCTTAAGACGATAATTTTTTCGTTCTTCTACAGAAAGATCTGTTGAAATAGGAACGCAGCGGAATGGAACCATATTGTAAAGACGTGTTTCCCAATCATGTACATCAAGAATTGCATATGGTGTATTTGGATTTTCACCACCATTACCAATACAGAAATAACGTACAGAATCCTGGAAATTCTTTCCACCGTTTCCGAAAATTGTATTTGCTTCATGAAGTGATGAATAAGTAGGATCATCATCCATACTTACAACTTCCGCATTTCCAGAAGCAGCACCATTTCCATTTGGTACAGGAATCATGTCAGAAACAAGAAGTCTCTGAGATCCATCAGGAACAATTCCAAAAGCTTTTTCAAGAACAGAGATTCGACCAGAGAGGATTGTCATATTATGTTTATGACGAGAAATATTTATAATTTCATCTCCTTTGTAATCTGTGAAAGTAATGTCTGTCTTTAATAATGATCTACGTGCAGGTGCAGCGTTTTTCATCATGTCATTTGTAGATATTCTATCTATATAATTCTCTTGTGACATTTCTTATCCTCCAATTAAGTCTAAAGAATTTTGTTAAAATTTATATTTAAATGTTTGGGTCTTCATAAATTTTTTCTTTTAATGATAATTTATTTGTAATTATTATTTCATTTAAATCATCATCAATAATAAATTTAAATTTACCCATTCTATTTCTTTCAACCATTTCTAATTCATCTATTTGTCTTGCATATCTAAGAATTACATTATATTCTCTGACAAATATAGAATATGATATATCATTTTCGACCATATTGTATAATAGTTTTAATTTTTCATCTATATCATCTTCATTTAAAATATCAGCAAAATCATAATCTATTCTTAACTTATCATTAAATAAATCAGAAACTTCATCATTTTCTATATGGTGATAAATCATCTTACCATCATATTTTCTTGTAATAGGATTATAGAAATCTATTCCAAGAGATTTAACAAGTTTAACAAATATAATTTTATCTGTATAAGTTTCAAGTAATGAAGATTCAATATAAGTTCTAAAATGTGGTAAAATATCTTGTCTATCATTAACTTCTTTTAATTCATCTTTTAAATCTTTAATTTCAGAATTTGTAAAATCAATAATAATATCTTTACCACTATATGAACCACTTGAAATATTAAATAAATCAAAATAGAATAATGTAATATTTTGATTTAATAATTTTTCCTTCATTTCTTCTATTATATTCTTTTTATTACTTAATTCATCGGATAAACCGCCAACAGAATTACTTTGAATATAGTTAATTCTTTCAAGTTCATCATTTATATATGATAATATATTAGATCTTTCAAAATCTTTAATTTCATTATTTAACAAAGAATCAATTAACGAAATCTTATTTTCTAATTCTGAAATTTGAGAATTTCTAGATTCTAATTTTTGCGTTTTCATTAAATCAAAAGCATATTTATAGAAAACAGAATCTCCTATTATATTACCATATCCTATAGGTCTATTATCTTTTATTTCACCATTTTCAACTTTCTTAGTTATTTTATTCAAATCACCAATATGAGGAACTTTATCATTAAAAGTATTAAATATAATATCTTTATCATATTGATAAAGTAACTTAAGTCTATTATATGGAGAATCATCGATTACTTGTGAAAATTCAATTTTATGAAGTTCAGTATAAATACTTAAAAACTCATTAAATAAAAGTTTCAAATCATTCAAATATTCAACAGAACTATCTTCCTCATCCGAATTAGGTGTAGGAAGTGAAATTTTATTTTCTGTTGCATCAAGCATATAATCTCTAAATGCTTCAAGCAATCTTATATATAAACTATATATAACTTCTTCGTTTTGATTATTCATAGAAATATTTATATAATTATAAAACTCTCTTGAATTATCTCTTATAAAATAATCAAATCTTTCGATGTTATCAAACATGATTTCGAAATATGTATTAATTTGATTTTGTTTTATAAGATAATCCCAACACTTAGCTTCTGCTAATGTAGAAGACTTCATCCATTTTTCTTTTAATGCAGTTATTATTTTAATATTATTTTCATAATCTGCAAATAATTCAGATAATGTAGTATTTTTATTAAATGAAATTAAAGTGTTTTTATAATTAAGTTTATATTCATCACCATCTTTATAATAAGGCCAATTTACATCATCAGTATTATTATTTGATCCACTTTCATCATGTTTACCTAAAACTTCAAGAATAGTTTTATCTCCTAATCCAGCAGGTAAACTTATTCTAACTGGTCCAGATCCTAATGTTCCATTAATATCTTTTACTAATGATTCAACGCCAGTATCTCTTAAAACCATAACATTCGCAATATTCATATTATTAACACGAATTCTTTCTGGTTCAGATATACCATTTACATATTGATTTAACCAACAAATAGCAGCATACATATCGATTGGTCTCATAGTATAACTATTAAATTCAACTACATCATTAACTAAGAAATTATTCTCTTGATCTTTTCTAAGCCATTGCCAAAGAAGACCAAGTAAGTTTTGTACATTAACCTGTTTAGTATATGAATTTACTGTAGATGAAATAGTAAGATATTTAGTAAGTATAGATGAGAAATCTAATTTTAAAAGTTCTTTCTTAAACTTTTGTTTTATATCTTTCTTAGTATCATCACTTACTTCACTTAAATCTCCACCCCATGTATCATCATCCTCAACAAATGAATCATAATCTACAGTTCCTTCATTAACTATATTATTTCCATTTCTAATTATTTTTTCTTTGAAAATAATATCGACGTTTTCTTCGTATGTTTTTGATGTATCATATTTGGTTTCACCATTTGCAAAAGTATCATGAATTTTTGTTAAATAATATCGTTTAATTGTAACAGAATCATCGGTTACAATATCTAATAATTTTTCAACTATTAAATCAGAACCTCTTAACTCAATGAGATCCGGAAGTTCGCGAATTATTTTTCTCAAGATAGGCATTCGAACTTTCTTTAAATTACTCAAGTTATAAGAATCAAGAATATCAAAAATTTCTTGATCTGAATAATTTGCTAATGCAAAATTATCCATATAACTATTAAAGAAACTCATAAATACATCTTGTAATAAAAGAAGTTCCATCATAAATGGATAAAGTTCCATTCTTGAATTGAAACCTTTTATATACATCAACTCTTGCATATATAATTTCTTTCTACTATAAATACTATAGAAATTATTTAATTCTGTATCATTTAAAGCAGATTCATCACACAAAAGAATATCAAATTGTTCAGTGTTTCTTACTTGATAAATACTTTTTGGATTTTCCAAAAATAAAAGATAATGATAAGACGGATTATCTTGTTTTATTTTATCAATCAATCCATTAATAAATACATATTCATAAGTCAATGGATATCTATCTATTTTAATATCTTGAATATTCAATAAATCAGGATCTTCTGGATCAACTTTATCTTTATTATCAATTTGAATTTCTTGTCCAGGTCTAGGAATGCCTAAGAATTGTGAATAGTATGAATTTGTTTCTACATAATTTTTAATTCTTTCTTTTCTTAAATATTTTAATAATAATTCAATATCTGGATCTTTTGATAATTGTAATCTATATGCTTTATCTTTATCAATAATTTCTTTATTATCAACAAGTATTCCGTTGAGACCAGCATTTATACAATCATCTTTTGTATAGTCATATGAATAAATATCATCGGTTCCTTCATAAGCATATTTATATTTAAGCCATTTCAAATAAGTTTCTTTTGTTTCTTCTTGATTGGCTTCTGTATCCATTTTAATTATCAAAGATCTCATAAACTTAAGGATCTTTGTACTTAATATTCTTCCTTCACGTGAAAGGAAATAATTTTCTACAGCCATCTTTTACTCCTCAGGTTTAGCATCTTTAAAACTCTTTACTCTTTCTTTAAGGAAAGTATAAATACTAGTCCCTTCATTTTTAGCATATAATTCACTCATATATAAATAATTTCGTAATTTATTTATTTCATAATAAGTTATTGCATCATTATATTTTGTAATAAACTCTACTATATCACCGACAGGAACATGCTCCATGCTAATGAATGCTTCTTTACCAATTTTCTTATCAGATACTATTGCATGTGCGCTTTTACATAAAAATACAGTTTGTATTAAATGATCAAAATGATCTTCCAATACTTGATCTGCAATTTTAAAAGAACTTATTTCTTTACCAGTTTTTACAAAATGGTTTAATACAATAGTAACTATTTCTGCTAATGTAAAGATTGGACCATGATGCATTTCCAATGGTGCCATTTCATCTGTTATATGATTAAATAATGCACAAGATCTACAACCAGGTACATCTTCTTTTAAATGTGCAATATATGCTTTATAATCATTACTGATTCTAATAATTCTTTCTGTACCAGTTATAAATTCACGCCGATCTTTATCATTAGTGATATTTATATTATCTCGTAAATATGAAAGAAAAGCTTTAGAATTTTCATTTGGTGTAATAATTATATTATTATCTTTAGTAACAGAAGTAAGATTAAGTAAAGTATTAGTTTTACTCTTTTCTTCCATACATATATACCTCATATTATAAAAAAATGTTTTGGTTAGTTTTATAAAAAAAGCCGTAGGCTCCCTAAAGAGCCTACGACCAACAACAAAGGAGGTCTTCATATTCGATGATGAAAAAAGTATGCAAAAAATACATCGAATACGTCAAAAGATATAAATAAATTCGTTAAAAAAATTATCTATATCAATTGAATATGCAAAATGATAAATAACCCATAATGATATACATAAGACAAAAAAGCATATCATTAAAATCGTTTACCCACATTAATATGTTTATTTATACAATTCGGCGAACCTAAAGAACTTATTTAAGTTATCTGTCAATTCATATGGATCTACGAATACTTTTATAGTAGATATGAATCCATCTGTTATTTCTTTATTCTTTTCATTTATAGCATTCATAAGAATTGAATACTCTCTTGTAGAACTCATATAATTATAAAAATATAATTTAAACGATTTTAATTTCATTCCTTCTTTAAATATAAATGACCAGTCTATATCATAAATAACTTTAGGAATATAAATATTAGCACTAGGTCGAGTTGTAAGATATATCTGCTTTTCAAAAATATTATTAGAGCATAATACATTTATATTTGAAGTATGTCGATTAGTTCCATACAGTTCGATCCTTCTCCCGAATTCTTTTTTCCAAATAACTTCACAAAAAATATTTTGTGTTTCCATAGGATCATCCTTTTTCTTTTTCTTAAAAAATAGCATATTTTTTTCCTTTTCCTAATATACATAAAAGTGTTTTAGGAACTATTTATTAATATATATTATTTAGTATAAGTAAACAAAAGGAGGGGTTCACGATGTTGTTGAACGGCTCAAAAATCTTTAGGAAACCTAGTATTATTGATGATACAGAATTCAATAATTTGGTGTCTTGGGTGTTATCTATGATGGAATCATACGTTCTTCGTGGTCACACATCTTTTACAGCTAAAGATTTGTTTGGATATACTCATTATGATTGGAGTTCAAGAAAATATCCAATACAAATTCTGTTTTACAGATGGAGAGAAAAATATGAAAAAGAAAATCCAGGTTTATCTCCAGATGTATTAACAGCCAAAGCCTTTGATGCTGCAGGTGTTTCATTAGGATATGTAATGAAAAAAGCTGCTGATCAATCTCAAAGGCGTTTCAAAACTTATCAGGAGTTTCGCCTCACACGCTATGTACTCCAATAAGTTTTCGTCAAAAAAATTAAAGAGACTCGTATGAGTCTCTTTTTTTATTTTATGTCATTATTTTCACAGGTTCAGAGGAATTTTCTTTTAAAGGAACTCTTTGCTTTTCTCCATCTCCAAATTCTACTTCGAGCGTATCTTCATTTTTATTTATATCAGTAATTATAGAGACGCTCTTCGGTATACAATTTGTTACTTGTTCTTGTACAGTTTTTCCTCTTTTAACATCATATACATTTTCTATCTTCTTTATCATATCTTCTATACTTGGTAAGTTAAAATATTTTTCACCTATTTCAAATATAGCAGTATGTCTAGTTTGTAATAATTTATTGAAATCTTGTGGATTTGCTATTTCATCCATTCCTATTTCAATCTTAACCATTCGACTATGAATAGAGTTCTTTGAAATATTAAATGTAAGAATTACACGAGGATACTCTGATGCTTCATCAAAGTCTACAACGTGTTCATAAACATATCCATCATATTCCAAAATTCCTTTTCCTTTTATCTTAAGATTATCTGGTGATGCGATAATAGCTCCAGAAATCTTTTCTTTAATATTATAAGTTACATTATTTCCAATTATTCGTCTACAAGGATTTCCTTCTTTATCTTTGAAGTCCCAATAGATTCTAAACATTTTATTCTTGATTACATAAGATATTTTTTGACTTGTTTGCAGTTTAGTATTATCAGCAAAGATTATAGATCTGTTAAAGTCATCTGTAAAGTTTTCAATTTGATCAAGACGCTGAGTATCTATTGCAGAATATGATAAGAATATTCTAAAGTTTTGGTGAGCTAACTTTCGAATAGTATAACCATATTGATGGTAATCCAATTTACCATATCCTGTTTCAGATTCAGCAATATCATCAAGTTTGTAACTCGGAAAGATAAATCTTTTTCTCATCAATGAATACAACGCCATCATATCATAGAATTGTGTATAACCAGATATTTGTACCCAGTCCCACAATCTAGAAGGATGTGTATTTTCCTGATCGGATGAATTCATCATTCTCTTTGCATTTCGTTTTGAATCTTCTATATATTTTACATATCGATGAGCCTCATCTACATCCGGATGACAAGCAATCTTAAGAATATCCATTCCAAGAATTGTCATTCGTTTAAAAATATATGGAATATCAAAATTCATATTCCAAATACCACAAAAGTCTGGTTTTAATTCATGAACTAAATCCCAAAATCCAATTAATAATTCTTCCTCATAATCATAGAATTGACCCACGACTTTCAAATTATCATCATGAGCATGAATCATAATGTCTTTTTGAACAAAGTCATCAAAATTATCTTCGACTTCTTTTACTGCATTTCTATATTTTTCTGCATACTCTAAATACTTTGGATGACTATTCATAGGAGGTTTTCTCAATACAAATAGATACAAAGTATTTGTAGGTTTAAATTTAAAAGATATAGAATTTATTGGTGAACTATAATCACTAATATTCCAATCATCAAAGAACTGATCGGTTTCTATATCCATAAATGCATGTTTAAAACATCCATGTTTATGATATACATCACGTCCATGAATTTCCATAAATTTATTCTTATAATAATCTTCTATATCAATATCACCCATATAAATATTAGGTGAATTCATTAAGAAATCTTGAATAAATTGTTTCTTATAATCTATTTCTCTTTGACTAGCATAATCGAAATCTCTTCCTCTTTTACAAGCATCATAGAATTCATTGATTAATCCTAGATGCTCTGCCATTACTTTTTCTTTTTCATTATACTTACATCTTACTCTATGTAACTCTGATAATTCCATACTCATCTGTGGATAAGTATATTTTTTCATATCATTAGTTACATAAAAATCAATTGTAGGTTCATCAATAAATAAAAGCTCTGTTTCATTTGTATCACAATGCTTTATATTTATTTGCATAAAATCTTTTTGTAATCTTACAGATTTTCCTGTGGTAGGATCTCTACCCCATTTACCTTTACAATAAAATGAATTAAGAAAATATTGGTAATCTTCTTTTTTAGAATCTTCTGTTTCTGTCATCTAATAGACCTCATATAATAATTTTATTAATTATATATTTTATAATCATTCAAGATTTTTCTTATTATTTTCTGCCATTTTAAATAATTCGTGTTCTAAATATGATATATTTTCATCAAGTTCCCAATATTTTAAATCAGAAATTCTATTATAAAAATTCTCATCATATCGCCGTTGTTTTAATTTATCAAGCATAGAATCAAATTCATTTTTATTGGTTGTTAAAAATGTATTTTGTTCCCACACACCTTCTTCTGGTGTAGTATATCTTATCACATAAATCTTATTCATAATAAAATCTCCTTTAGTTATTATTATAATTAAAGAATTTATAGAATAAATAAATTATAAAATCTTTTGTTTTCAATGCTATACCAGCATAATTTACTAAAGATTTTTGTCCATCTATAATTGTAGTACATTCTTTACTAGTGAACAAAATTTCTTTTGGATTAATTTTAAAGAATTCAGGGAATGTCAAGATTTCATTAAAATCGTTTTTATCCTTTAAAATGAATGGTTGTCCTTCTGTAATTCTTTTATCAACTTCATCCAAAGTTTCTTCATCATCTATAACACCTACATTTTTATCGATGATCAATATATCATTCATTTGTCTATTTATAGCAGCTATATTTAATTTTACTAATAATTCCTTTACATGCTTATTAATAAAAGCATCATCTTCTTCACCAATAAAAATTGGTAAGAATTGTTTTGGAGAAGTTTCTTCAACCATTTTAGTTTCAAAGTTTTTATTAATTTCATTTAAATAAATAAATGCAGATGTATCATATACTAATCCATCATTATCATAGAATTTAAGATTTTCATCAACTGCAGTTATATCATGCTCTTTAATAAAATTCTTAAATAAATCTGTTACTATGAAATATGATTTAGAATATTCTGTATTATTAGAATATTTAGACGGTAAGATCAAATCTTTATTCTCTAAATCTTCTGGTGTTAATTTCATAAATGGAATCGGAGTCATAGATGCAAAGATAACTGGTGAATAATAAAGTTTATCGATTTTCTTTTTGATCTTATCCATATCCATATAAGTTAAACTTCTATTTATAATTTCATTATCTGAATATATAGTTTTAAGATATTCAAATACATCTACATCCATAGGTTTTGATTCGATAACTGGTTCAAAACTATTTTCAGATTTAAATATTTGAATCAAAAGTATTGATTCTACATTATATTTATTTACACCATTGATGAGTTTTACTATTTTATTAACAAAACTCTTGCACTCTTTTCCTTCATACTTTATCATTGTTGTCTTTACTCCTTTTCATTTTTATAATATGTGATGTATTATTTATTGGATATAAATATGGATGAGGCGAAACATTATATTTTTTACACATAGCTTTTACATATAAATTATGCATTCTTTTCATCCAATAATCATTTTCTTTACTTTCAACATCTTCCATTTTATACCTCCTTGAGATAATACTCATTATTTTTATTTAAATCATTTTCTTTATATCTTTTCAATTTTATTTCTGCTTCATCTTTATTAAATGACCAATTAATCATTGTTGGTTGAAATAATTTTCCATCTATTCTAACCATATTTTGTCTATATATAATAAACATTATAATTCCTCACTATAATATAATATTTATTTAAATGTGATTTTTAACATTTTAATATTATTATAATAAAGCGAGGTTTATATATGAGTAGCGGCTCAGCAAATAATCTTTCAATAAATTCAAAATATCTTTTATATACAAATTATTCGACAATCTCAGGTGCTAAAGTTAAAGTTATTGGAATTCTTAATTATACGAAAGCACAGGAAATTCCATACTCAATAAAAAACTTGAGTATAAATGAAAAGGTTGTAGATCTAAATACAGAAGATACAGAACTTTATCTCAAAGATCAACTTTATTATCTTTGTATAGTAACAGATCTTGATGGCAAAGAAACTCCTATTTTAGTATGGGATGATGTAATTGATACTCAAAGAACTACAAAACTTTCAGCAGCATATGATTATTCATTAAATCTTGAAGTAAGTTCTGATCTTATTGCAGATTTGCCAACTATTGAAAATAGTATTACTACATTTATAAAAACTACATATGGTAATTCTGTTGTTCCTACATTAGTTGGTAATGGTGAAGTTAAAACATCAACTGATGCTAAGACACAAGAGTTAAATAAATATAAAGAACTTTTCAGTTCAGCAGTAACGGTTGCAGAAAAACTTGCATCATTGAAACAGATTGAATCATTGATCAATTATTTTGCAAAAGATGATATGTATGAAAAGGTAAACGGATTAGCAGAAATGTTATCAAATATTCAAAATACAGTTAATACAATTTCTGCACAAATTTCATAAAATAAAACACTACACTCATATGAGTGTAGTGATATTTTTATTTGCTTACAAAATAGTCTTTGTAAAGTGTACACATACATTTAAAACAATGTATGAAATGTTTAAATCTATTTACAAACCAGTTACTTCCATGAAAATAGCATATTTCATTTTTACATGAATCATAAATACAATTTTCACATTTATTAACCTTTCTCTTCTTTTTAGTGAGTTTTCCCATTTTAGTTTCTCCTCTTTTTGTTTTTAGAATTATACAAATGTTCATCGTAGAGCTTTTCTACTTTCTTCCAGATCTTATTTATAAACTCTTCTTTCTTAAAAAGTTTATAATAATTACCTGTATATTTATAATCATTAAAATCGATATATAATGAATATAATAATTTCATTTTAGCATTAGGCTCTGTATTTTTAGTATGCATAAAAATTAATACATACTTGAAATCAGATCGTTTACCATTTGTAATTCTATACAAAGAGATAATACTAAAAACTTTATTTTTATATTTTCTATTTCCAAAACAATAATTTTTATAATTAGACTTATTAATATTTTTAATATTAAATTCGTCTATCTTTTTTTTAAGATAATTATCTTCATGAGTCTTTAATTTTCTTACAGTAATATTTTTAATCAAATCTATTTCTTCTGAATTAGATTTGTGAATCTGATTATCGTTTTTAGATTCCTTAACTAAATTTGTATCTTTATTATCATGATACATTTTAGTTTTATTATCTATTTTATCATTTTTAGTTTTTCTTTTTTTAAAAAGCCACCCAAATAAAAAACTAAAAACTTTCATATTTTCCTCCAAAATATATAAATTATAATATTAAGTTATTATATCTTTAAATTCGTATTAAATAGATTTTACAACACTATATTATTTATCGAATAAGCTTATAAATAAAAATAATAAAAAGCATAAAACCTTCGTTGAAGATGCTAATCTTTTAAGTTTATTCATGGAGGTGCAATATGTCAAATAAAGCACTTAAAGAACTCGAGCTCACCGAGAGAGATCTCATTGTAGGACGTTTCGAAAGAAACAATTTTGTCAATATCATGGAATCTGACCATGAAAATGGAATTGTAGATGATCAGAATCCACAATTCGCTATGCTTTATAAATACGAGAAAGGAAAAAACTTTTTCGTGTTTATAAACATTAAGAGATCGATTCCATTCCGAGAGATATCGGATGTCTCGACACAGATGTTAGTTGTCGAGAAAAGAAATCAGCCAAAGATGGTTGCACGTAATAAGTTTTTCGATGCTAGTGATAGCATTGGTAACATGGTTCATTTGGAATTTTCTAATTTCGATGAGCCTATCGAAGTGATGAATCAGATTCATCAGAGACTTCGATAAAAAATTTAACCACCTCCAATTTCGGAGGTGGTTATTTTTTTCTATTCTACCTTCTCATTTACATAAAGTAACCAATAATAGAAACAACAGGCTTTCATATTACTAAGAGTAGCAACACGTTCAGTCTTTAAATATTCTGCACTATTTCTACTCATAAGTGTATGTAAAGCTGCTTTAATATCTATGATCCCTTGGTCTTTTGTATTAGAAATATTATAAGTTCGTTTCATTAATGTAATAAAGTTTATACTATGAATACTCTTCTTATCTTTTTTGAGATATCCAATATAATAGATAATAATCTTTCTCATAAGATCAATTACATATTCCTTATCATTATCTATCATATTTTGCATAGTAACTTTCATTTTATTTTTTCCAATCTTAGTTTCTTTACAAGCAATATCAAGGATTCTATCTATTACTACAGATTCACTAGAAAGTTTGATTGCTAATTTACGAACTATAATTTCTATATTTGCAGATACACTATCTGATACATTCAAATAGGTATCGCCATCTTCTGATGTACCTTGCATTTTTTCTGTTTGTACACTCATACCATTTTCATAATTTTCATAATAAGCATTTGCTACACTTCTAATAGTATTATTAATTCTATTATTAAGATTATCCATATAATAAACCATATTAAAATCTGTAGGTCTACTCATTAATTCAATTGTATTATTTATATTGCTATAGGCAAAGAATTCAAGTAAATCAAAAATATTATTTAAATTATATTTATTAAGAGTATATCTATCAGAAAGATTTTCGATAGTTTTATTCATCAATTCTTCATCTACTTCGTGTGCGAAATATTTAATATTAAGAGATGAATAAAATCTTGTAACGAAAATTAAAGTTAATAAATATACTGTACTTGCTCTATATTCTTTATTACTTCCATTTAATAATTTTTTCTCTTTATCTGTAATATGATTCCAACAATGGAAAATCTGATACGTCATTAATACATTTAATGGATTAGTAGAAATTTCCCATTTAGGATTTATATATTCGGATTTCTTGATAGCTTTTTCTACTAATTCTTTTTTAACTCCACTTACTTTAAAATATTCATCTGTTTCAACCCAAAGTAATCTTTTGCCTGGTCCTCTATAGCTCATTTCAGACATATGATTACTAATATAAGTTGCAATAAACTGACGAATATTTGGAATATTTTTATCAGTAATACTTCCAATTTCTTCTTCAAGCAAATCATAAATATCTGTATTTACAGATACATCGTTACCACGAGTTGCACTTACAATACCAGAAGTACGATTACCGTGTAATATTCCATTAAGTTTTAATAAACTCTTATGAGTTTTTTGTTTACCAGCTTTCTGTAAAAATTTATCAAAAGCTCTTTCTAATGCATCAAGATTTCTATTTTTTAATCTAAAATCTTCAAATGCTAAATTATATTCTTCGTTACCTAAAAGGTAATATTGTTTATCATAAAATTCTTCATTCAATTTATCTTCAAAACCTAAAAGCGGTTTTATATTTTGTGAATTTAAAATTAACTGACCTGTAGGCATAATAACTCCTATTTTTACTATATAATAAAGTTTTTAGCAAAAAAATATTTTTAATAAAAAATAAGGGAGATAAACTCCCTTATTTTATGTATAGAATTTTTTGAATAATTCATCTCTACATCTACTACAATATAAATCACATTTAAGAATTTCTTGATATATCATTTCTAATGGATATTCTTGTTTAATCATTTTAGATACTGACATAATTTTTTCATCTTTATTTCTATGAACAAAAGTTAAATTATATATAGTACCACATTTGCAACATTTTCCACCAAGAAAATCTATACCTTTCTTTCTTATCTCTATTTCTCTTTTCTTTTTACATTCTTTAATTGCACTATTACTACCTTTTTCTTTTATTTTATTTTGTGTTTCTTTTGAAGCATATTTATTATTTTCAATAAGTTTTTCTCTTAATCTTCTTTGATATGATAAATAATATTTCATAAAGTTATTTGTAATAGCTTTATGTCTAAATACCATATCATTTAATTTATAGAAATAATTTAAATCTTTAGGTAATTTAGTATCTTTAAATACTTTACCTAAATATAGATAATTTTCATTATTATAAATTATTCTATCACCTTTTTCAAAAATCAAATATATATTTCCTTTTCTTTCCAAAGGAGGACTATAATCACTATTAAGCATACTATGAGTCATAATGAAATGAAGCATTTCATCTTTTGAATATAATGTTATCATATCCTATTCTCCAATTACTTATAATAATATATAATTTAATATTTAAATTTATTTTTTTAAATTATTAAGTACATAAAAATGAAGGACGGGGGATGGAGATAGGGAAAAGAATTAAATGTTATTGTTTAATCTATGGGTAGTCCCATAGATTAAACAACACATTGAAAGCTGACGCTTTCGAACTGAAAGGAGAAAGCGCATAATTATATTTATATAAAATAATTATAGAAAAATAAAAAATATATAAAATATAAATTAAATAAAAGATAGGGTATTATACTTATATTGACTTAAATAAAATTTTAAATAATGAATAAAAATATATTATTTATTAGATATTGAAAATAATATTGGAGGTTAAAGATATATATGAAAAATGAAAAAATTTCGAAAGAGATAGTAAAATCTCGTTATGAAATTTTTAATGCAGCAAAAGAAAGGATTAAAAAAGAATTCTTTGGTATTGATGATGTAATTGATAAAGTTTTTACAGCAATGGAAACTTGGTATATCTATCCAGAATTTATGACAAGACCATGTATTATAAACTTATGGGGATTGACAGGTGTTGGAAAAACAGATTTAGTAAAGAAAATAAAGACATATCTTAAAATAGATAAATATGCATTTACAGAAATGGACAATACTTCTACATCAGTAGAAGATTATACAGCAGGTGTTTATGTATCATCTGAAAGATCTAAAAGCGTATTTGATTTATTAAATCAATTTGATATTACACCAAATTCACATGCAATTTTATTATTTGACGAAATTCATAGATATAGAACTATTGATAAAAATGGAAATCAAATAAATCATAGAAGATATGGCGATGTTTGGAAATTATTAAGTGATGGAATTTTATATGATTCAAATGTAGGTATTTCTATATTAACAGATAATATCGCTGAACTCGAAAGACAATATGATAATATTAAAATCGGTAGTTCTAATTCTGCAGATTCATTTGAAGAAAAAATGAATTTAATGATGGGAATTAATAAAATTGATGAAAATAAAATTAAAGAAGAAAAGAAAAATAAAGATGAAATGATTAAGAAATTAGGTTATTTGCCATATGAATATAGAAAAGAAAATATGGCCGCATCCGAATATGATAGTTTCCTTCATGGACCATCAAAAAATATTCAGTTGCATAATCTTATTAATATAATTGATATTGATAAAGAAGATATGGATAAACTTAAAATGCTTAAGTTTATTTATCAAGGTCAAGAAGATTATATATTAAATGAACTTTATTTAAGTACAACTGAAACAACTGATGATAAAGACGTAATTAAACGATATTTTAGATCTTGTTCAAATATGGTTATTTTGGAATGGCTTAGATATAAAAAGAAAAAGATGCTTGAAACATTTAGTAAACTCGATGCAGTAGAAATGAGAGATGAGAATTCTAAATATGTATTTAGTAATCTTCTTATTTTCATTTGTGGTAATACTGAAAAAGAAATGTATAAAGATAGAGAACTTAAAATTGATATAAGAGAATATTTGAAAACATTATTTAGACCAGAACAGATTTCACGTTTTGGTAGTAATTATATCGAATATCCTGTTTTAGCAGAAGAAGTATATGATAAAGTAATTTATAATGAAATTGAATATACTGAAGAAAAACTTAAACGTGAATATGGTACGGATGATATTAAATTTGATAAGAATGATATTTATCAAAAAGTAATGGATGAAATTCCAAATGATTATGTATTTGATGGTATAAGACCAATTTATTCTGCTGTACAAAGAGTATTAAGTAATATAATACCAAAAATGCTTATAAACATTTTTGAAAAATAGTGTATTTGAATGGAGAAATATTTCTCCATTCAAATTAATTTGGAGTGCTTATGAATAAACCAAATATAATTGAACCTAAGTTGGAAGATGTTTTCAAAAGTTTTCCTGAATATAAAATAACTGAAGAATATAAAAAGATAGAAAAAGAATTTATAGAAAAATTTTTAAAATTGTTTTCAGATGATATGTATTTTTCACCGCCATCTAACAATTTTAGAAATGAACAACTATATACAAAAATACATGAATTAGAAATTAAAATAAGATATCAATTTGACAAAAAATATAATAAAATATAAGGAGGGTGAATATGTCAATTCAAAATGAAAATGAAAATACGATATCTACAATATGTACACTTGAAAATAATGATTTTAAAGTTGAAACAAACAAGAAAGAACGAACTATTAAAATATTTAAAAGAAATTATGAAAATAAAGAATGGTGTGAAAATCCATTATTTGTTTCTCATATAGATGAAAGTGATGATATTAAAGAAGCACATCAGAAAATGCTTGAATATATGTATTTAAATAATAGAGCTCCACAAGATGATTTTGCTGGAGATGAAATAGGAAGATATGAGGTAAAAAGGAGTGAAGATTAATAATGGGAAATATAAGAGTAAGAAAAACAATTACTTTACCAAATGGAATAAAAATTAATATTAATAAGGATAGTATAAGTTATACCGGAAAAGATATTTTTGGTAATAAACTTACTATTAATCCTAAAAAAGAAACAAAGACAACTAGTGCAAAGATATGTGATGGTGTCACATATGTGGATAAAAAATCTTTAAAGGAAAAACCTGTAAAGATTAAAGAACCAAAATTAAATGAATTTTATAATGACACGTTAAATAAATGTGTTAAGGGAATGCTCTTCACGAGTATGTGTACAAAAGGAGAAACTATTGAAGATGGTTTTCTCCCAGTACAAGATTTTGAATTACCAGAATTCAAAACAATCTAAGCCAATTCATAAGGAGGTCTAATATGAACTTTTGGCAAAAAA